>Ga0209099_1001161_pt1 | contig 27732 bp, 25 predicted proteins | sample AD_JPNHW2_MetaG_FD_184430 | JGI IMG/M metagenome (GOLD analysis project Ga0209099, IMG submission 184430) | Active sludge microbial communities of municipal wastewater-treating anaerobic digesters from Japan - AD_JPNHW2_MetaG (SPAdes) (version 2) | ecosystem: Engineered > Bioreactor > Anaerobic... | reverse complement strand
TCCGTCGTTTCTGCCAAGATGCTGCTGACCGATGCACCTATAACTTTTACTTCAGCCAATGTCACAGTGAAAAGTGTCACTAAGCAGGTTGAGAAATTGAAATAGATTTTTATACGGTCGTTACTACTGTCCTATCTTATCGCTTATCAGCTTATCTGTTTTTTCAAATGAATCTCTCAGATCAGTTGTGACTTTTCTGAAATCATTCCTTGCTGTTTCCCATGAAGATTCATCGGCATTGTCTGTTGTTTCAACATATTTTTTTGCCATCTCCAGTTCTTCGCGTAAAGCAGCAATTTTAGGTTGTGCATCTGTTTTTACTGCATCTTCGGCTTTCTCAACTCTTACGGAAAGCTGGTTGATCCGTCCCTGAATATAGGTCAGCTCTTTTTGCATTTCAGCGATAAAGTCGGCTTTTCTGCTGAATGTGTATAGTGTCGATGCCGCTCTATCCACCTGCTTATCCATTTTTTCCTGATTAAGCTTGGCTATAAGCTCTTCCTGCCGAAGCTGAGATGCAGACTTTCCATTCATGTCGCAACCTGTTGAAATACTTCCGATAAACATGGCAATTGTGATAAGCATAATAATGTGTCTGGTAAACATGATCTTCTCCTTAATATGTTGACAATCGAACCATTAACATGATCGGTCTAAAGCCAGAAAGATTTGAATTTTCGAGTCACCGTGAGAGATTGAATACCCGGATGACTAAGAATTATTTAAGCGCCTGCTTCTTCAGCGCAGCGGACTTGCCGCATCTTTTCTATAACATGAGGATGGTAGCGTAATTAAAGAAAAATGTCAAGACTGTTAAACAATATGTTTAAAAATTATGCGGTTTTAAATCCTTTTTTCATCCATTTTGCAGAAAGAAGTAAAGCTACCGGGCTGATCATTGCGATGAGTCCGTAGATAAACCACATCGTTTCGGTGTTCATTTGTGACGGTGCTGTATCTGCGGGGCAGTAGTTCATGAGGAACCAGCCTGAATATACTGCTGTGACAACTTTTGTGAGAAACCACGGGAACTGTCCGATCCCCATATAAATTCCGGTCATTCCTTTCGGTGCAATATCAGCTACCCACTGAAGAAATCTCGGCTGCCATATCGCTTCACCGATAGTCATGATTACAAGATATGACATTAAAGTTCCCATACTTGGACCAAGTGCCAGAATAAAGGTCGGGGATGCCATGACAAATGTTCCGATTATCATCATTTTGTAAGTGTCTTTTGTTGCAGTAAATGCCGCCACCATGGGTGTCAGAATAAAAATAAGTATCGGATTCAGATTAACGAAAAATTCGAAGTTGTCGCCTACAAATCCGTCAAAAGCCCTGCTGGTATATTGCGGAAGAGTAAGCCAGTTATGTGCAAAAAGTGTCTGGACAGGAATGAGAATAAAAATGAAAAACATAAACCGGCCGTCGGTCAGAGGAAAGTTCTTGAAGTAGAATTTCATTTTTTCCATTGCAGTCATTTCGGGTTTTTCTTCTTCAGGAACTTCAATTTCTTTATTAGGTTCTTCTTCTTTTGCTTTAGCCATTGCATCGGCAAGAGCTTTTTTTGTAATGAATATGGCAACTACTGCGATACCGACAACCGTGAGTATTGTATATACCCAGAAAACTCCGTTAATTCCGTAACTTTTCCTTACCGGAGGAGAAATAAGCCCGGGAAGAAATCCGCCGAGGTTCATCAGAGCATAAAGCATCGCATATCCCATTGCCGATGTTTTGCTGTTGGTGAGCATTTTTACTCCGGCATAAGCGGCAGGCTGATAGATGCCGTAGCCGATCATTATTCCGAGAATTCCCAGCATTGAAGCTATATGTGCTCCTCCCCACAGTCCTGTTGAGCCGAAAGAAGGGGACATCGTGAGAATTATTCTGCCGAAAAACATGAAAACAAGCGAGATCAGAAGTGCTTTTCTTAGTCCTATCCAGTCTACAGTTGCACCGAGAAAAAGCATTGCGATCGTAATTCCTGCTGTCTGAAAACCGACCATTCTGCCGGCATCAATATCATCCAGTTTTATGAAATCATTGAAGAAAATGGCAAGAAGTCCAATGAAGCCGAAGTAGACAAGACCCTCGATCACATAGGAAATGTTCAGCCCCAGAAGCGGTCTGGAAGTTTTCCCGAGATCAATGAAAGGCTGTACCAGTTCACGGACGATCGAATTTTTCTCATGATTAGAGTTTGTTTCCATGTATCACCTCAAATAATTTTTAAATAATTTTATCCCTGACTTTTCATTATTTTGATGAATCCTGGAAGTTGCTGAGTCAGTTCTGAAGAGCCCATTACTGGTTCAGAATATTTGTTCAAAGCTTCTTTTAAAATGTTAAGAAGATCGTTTTTTCTAAGTTCGTCAATAAGTGCCGAGAACATTATTTCTGATGCAATCCCGCTGTAAAGCACATAACTTAAAAAAGGACTGTTTGTCCAGACAGCGTGTTTGAGAGTTTTTCCATCAGGCTGTACAACCGCAAGCAGATATTTTTCACCGTCAACAACCAGATTGAGCCAGCTGTCTTTCCATATTTTAAGAGCATCGGCCCCGGCGCTTTTTTTTATCATGACACAATTTTTTATTTCTGTGCCGTCATAGCTATTTATAACGACATGCAGTTTGTCCTTAACCCTTTTTTGAGTGGCTTTTTCAAGATCAGGTCTTATCATTTCCAGCATTTTCGGGAATCCGTCAACAATTATCTGCTTTTTTGCATTTCTGATCATATCTTCAGCTCTTTCAAGAACCTGATCTATCGTATCAAGCTGAAAAACTCTTGTTTCCATTTCAGAATCACTGCTTTCCGGAAGATTGCTCGAAAGGTATTTCAAACTGTTTTCAATCTGTTTTTCAACACGGGCAAGGTATTCTTTTGCAGGAACGGCGGTGAACTGTCTTGTCGAAGGAAGTTCTTCAACCATAACGGCCCCCTTTTTCCTGAGAATATCCAGAGCCTTATAAATATTTGATGAGCCTTCGCCTATGATTTGAGCAATTTTGTAGCCTGACAAAGGTGATTGTTTGAGAAGTGTTAGATAAACTTCTGATTCGAGTCTATTAAAACCGATCTCCTGCAGTTTCAAAATAAGTTCATCATTTTTAACCATGCAACCTCCAGATATGCACAAATTATTCGTGTGATAATATATAAATACAAACAATTTGCAAAACATAAATTTGGATATATCATTTTCAGGGTTTATTTTATGATAAAGGGGGAATAAAAATGGTTATTATTACGGGAGCTACAGGTCATGTCGGCAATACACTTATAAGAGAATTGAATAAAAAAGGGATTAAACCTAAAATTCTGGTACATGAGCCGACAACAGTTAGAAAAGCGATAGAAGGACTCGATTTCGAGGAAGTTCCGGGAGACATTACCGATGTCGATTCTCTTAACAAGGCATTCAAAGGCGCAGAGATCGTTTATAACTGTGCGGCATGGATCTCAATTACTCCGGGAATGTATGAAAAGTTAAGAAAAGTCAATGTCGAAGGTGTTATCAATGTTCTCAATGCCTGTAAGTTGAACAATGTTAAAAGACTTGTACATGTAAGTTCTATCGAAGCTCTGGGAGATCCTGGTGTTGGTGTTCTTGCAACCGAAGAAATGGGCTTTAATCCGGATCGTGCCATGCTGGAATACGGTGTAACCAAGGCAGAGGCATCACTTCTGGTTCAGGAAGCGGCTTCAAAGGGGCTTGATGTTGTTTCGGTATGTCCGGTAGGAATAATTGGTCCGTATGATTACAGACCCTGCCAGATGGGAACGATGATAATGAATTTTAAGAAAGGAAAGCTTCCTGCATACCCAGGCTACGGCGGATTTGACTGGGTTGATGTCAGAGATGTTGCTCAGGGGATACTTCTTGCAGGTGAAAAGGGGAAAAAAGGTGAATTTTATATTCTGACAGGCGGTCATACCACAAATAAAGAAATGATGGAGATACTTGAAAGAGTGACCGGCTCAAAAATGCCAAAGATATCTCTTCCTTACTGGCTTATGTCCACAGCGGGTTTTTTTGCGGAGTTTTATTATAAATGGACTGGAAAAGAAGCTGTAATAACAAGAGACAGTGCCAAGATCCTGAAAAGTGATCTCAGGGCTTCATCAGAAAAAGCCAGAAAAGAGATCGGGTTCAGTCCCAGACCGGTTGAGCAGACATTTAAAGATCACTATGAATGGCTGATGGAAAACAAGAAAAAATGAATTTTTCCTTTTCAGTTCAATTTATTCCACTTGTTTTAGCTATGTTTTTCTCTTTCGGACTGCTGGTGTCTCTTTTACGGTATATTGACAGTCCTGTAGTGAAGGCTCTGGAAGTAATACTATCCGGTGCATTTATCTGGTCAATGAGCCACCTGTTCGAGTATGGAAGCAATAACCTTGAGATAAAGCTTTTCTGGGTTAATGTTGAATACTTCGGGATGTTTATGGTTCCTGTGGGATGGCTTATACTGACTTTTTTTTACTTAGGAAGACGGCACCTCGTTACTATAAGAAACATAGTAATAATTTCAGCCGTTCCGGCATTAACACTGTTATTGAATGCGACAAACAGTTATCACGGGCTGATGATGTATAATGTTTCACTGGATCATAACGGTACATTTTCAGTAATTACCAGAACTCCTGGGATATGGTTCTGGGTCAGCCTGATTTATGCAAATGCTTTAATGCTGACAGGAACTGCATTAATGGCAAAAAGGTTTTTTACACCGCCCAGGATACAGAGAAAGCAGATATTTCTGATTGTTACAGCAATTGCAATTCCATGGATAAGCTCACTTATTTCAATTTTTAATGTTTTTCCGTTTTTAAGAATAGATCCTTCGCCTTCGATGATCCCTGTTTCCGTTTTTCTGATAATTATGGCTCTTTATCCTTTTAATACTTTTAATGTGATTCCTATTGCAAGAGATTTTATTCTTGAAAATCTATATGACGGAATAGTAGTTGTAGATGCATCGAACCGGGTAATTGATTATAATCCCGCTTTTTCAAAAATGTTTAAAACCGGAAAGATAAAATTCTCCACACCTTTTGCCGAACTGGCGCAATTGATCAATGTGCCTTCCAGCATATTGAATAAGAGTGAGTTTAATAAAAGAGAGATAATCTGTAAAATAAATGAAAGAACTCTCGCTTTTGAGGTGAGTGTCAAGCCTGTTTTGATAAATGGTGATCTGATCGGCCGGATCTTTCATTTTCAGGAAATTACTGAAAAAAAGAAATTTCTTGAATCGTTGAACAGAGCTCAGAAACTTGAATCACTCGGTTTTCTGGCCGGAGGAATCGCTCATGAGTTTAATAATATCCTGAGTGCTGTTTTCGGAAATATTGAACTTGCAAAAGAATATTCAAGTGATGACAGAGCGAAAAAATTCCTTGATAATGCTCTTGTCTGTTCCGATAGAGCGGTAAATCTTATAGAACAGCTGATAACTTTTTCAAAGGGAGGAGCTCCGTCTTGCAGACCTGCGGAACTTTTTCCTTTTTACAAAGAAAGGATCACTCTTCTTCTGCTGAAATCAAAAGTTGATGTTAAATATGACATTCCTGCTGATCTGCCGAAATGTTTAATTGATAAAGGGCAGATCGGACAGGTTTTTGATGGAATTATCACTAATGCAAGAGAGTCAATGCCTGATGGCGGGGATCTTTTTATTTCTGCAAAAGAAGTTAATTCGATAAAACCTCAAAACTCGAAGTTGAAAGAAGGCAGATATGTTCAACTGGTTATAAAAGATTCGGGATCGGGAATAAAAGATGATATTCTGCCATATATTTTCGACCCGTTTTTTTCTACAAAAAAACAGGGGAGAGGTCTCGGTCTTTCAGCCTGTCTGTCAATAATTGAACAGCACGGCGGCGCAATTGAAGTGCAGTCAGAAACAGGAAAAGGAACCGTTTTTACAGTTTATTTTCCAGTAGCGTGAAGTGTTGAAATCCGGGAAGAACTTTCAATTCTTATAAATCAATGTATCTCTTACCCTATAAACAGTCCTTCAAGTCTGATATGAAGACCTGCGGGTCCTTTATTTATAAAATTCACCAGTCCTGAATGACGCCATTGTAACATACATTTATGCGGCATAAACCAATATCTCATTCCAATCTTAATCTCTTTGTTCGTTGCCAGGACAAGGCCTTCATAAGCTTCTGCAGAATAGTAGCCGATATCTTTACAGCCTTTTAACCGTGGCTCAAGCGGTCCTGTGACACACCACGACATTACTCCATTTATCTTATCTACATCTGTGATAATACCGCAATGAGTCACCGGACATCCGCATGACATTCCCAATGGTCTTCCTATGACAATATCCCCGACTTTGATATCTAACTCAGAAGTTCGCTGAGGATTGTGCGGAATAATAATTTCTTTAGGACCGGGCTCTCCTGGAAAAGAATCAAGAACAAAATCAAAATCCCTGCCTAGAGAATCAATATATGAAATTCTGTCATTTTCATGACTCTTGCCGCATCCGATACATATATGACTAGGAGAATTCCCTTCTTCAACATTACTAGTTATATGAATACAACGCTTAAGAATTAACGGATCTTTATCGACTATAATTGCAAACTGATCACATGTTTTCGATCCGCACAGACCGCAATCATATCCGGGCAGTTTTTTTCGTACATTTGCGACATCACTCATTTTCGCCTCCTATTCTCCACGATAAAACATATCACTTTCCAATGGCCTGACAACACCGAAATGCTGATTCCAGCCGATTTCTTTTTTACCGACACATATAGTACAAGTACCTATCGGAGGATTACCTCGCAGATAAATTGGAAAAACCACATCTTCCATCTGCTCAATCTGACGAACAAGCGGATCTATTCCTATACCGTAAAGCGCATCAGACTCGAATATTTTTACTCCGCTGGCATTCTGCATTATGCGTGCACGGAAAACTTCCCGTTCCGCCTGACTTACAAGATCAATCTTTGTCACAACCGCAACATCGGAAAGAGTGAGCATCGGACCGATTTTTCTTGGAAGATTCATTCCGCTTGTAGCTTCCAGCACAACAACCCCGAGAGATTTTGTGACATAAGGCGAACATCTTAAGCAAAGCCCTGCTGTTTCAACCAGAAGGATATCGGATAAATGTTTCGAAGCCCATGTAATAGCATCACCGAGAACCATAACATTGCAATGATCAGGACATAACTCACCGGAATAAACCGTTTTAACAGGAATTCCGAATTCTTTTGCAATTATCTGTTCTTCTTCAGCAAACTGGACATCAATTTTAAGATATGATGGACGATATCCCTTTTTTATAAGTTTGCGTATTGTATGTTTCAGAACACTCGTTTTCCCCGTAGTAGCGGGTCCAGCCACAATAACCAGCTTCATGCCGTTCTCCCTTTTAACATCTCAATTGCTTCGTCTCCCAGCTTTTCTCCATCACGCAGACAGCTGCGGAAATGCACCAGCAGATCATCAATTTTCTTTATTTCTTCGGCAACAGCGAGTTCTTTTTCATCCCGCCTGATCAGTTTTTCCATTCCGCCCTGACGCATCACAATGCGGTAATCCGAAAGAAGTGCAATACGGGGATCATGTGTGACAAATATAAATATTTTTCTATATTGCTTAAGCAATTCCAGAGCTTTTGTGCGGTTGATCCCGGCATTTTCTATCTCATCAAGAAGAATAATAGGTGAATTACCTATTATTACAGCATCGGCAATAAGAAGTGATCTGGTCTGTCCACCTGAAAGTTCAGTCATGGCAGAATTATCTATAATCATTTCACCAGTCAGCTGGTTGGCAAAATCCAGTGTTTCTTTAACAATCGCTTTAATATCAGCGTGACCTCTGATTGTCGAATGAACCTCCAAAAACTCATTTACTGGCAGATCTGAAAGAAAATTGGTATGCTGGCTTATCAGAGCTATCGGATTCTGCCCCGGATCAGAACCGTAGTCTTCCGGTGCAATTTCACCATTAATAAGAATAATCCTGTTGCTTGGAGTATTTTCAGCAGCAAAAAGGCCGAGATCATTTATCAGTGTTGTCTTTCCGCATCCAGTAGGACCGACAATGCTTACGACATCTCCCATCCGCATCGTAATTTCAGAAAGTGTTTCAATTTTATTATTTTTATTCTTTCCACCTTTAATAGTTATGGTTTCAATTTCCATCAGACCTCCGTTCAAATAAGATCACTAAGAGTTGTTTTTTCAAGAGTATCAGAGATGTAATCACGAATCTTTTTCATCACATTCAGCACTTTTTTTTCTTTCTCTATCGGCGTGTTTGAGTAAAAATAGACACTTACAGATTCTGTCGGAGCAAGTGCACCATCCATAAGCCGGATAATTTCAGCAAGTGAAATATCCTTCGGCATTTTACTAAGACGGCAACCGCCTGATGCGCCTCGCCGAGTTTTAATAAAGCCTGAATTTTTCAATATAAGCAATAACTGTTCTAAATATTTTCGCGATAAATCATACTGTTTGCAAATATCTTCAACCTTAATAAATTCATTTTCACCCTGATTTCTTGCAATATAAATAAGTGACAGAATCGAATATTCACTCTTTGTGGTCAATTTCATCGGAGTTCATTCCCCAGTTAGTCCATAGACAATATCTGTTTTTTTTAAATATACAACAAAAAAGTTTCTAAAAAACGCAGCAAACGACTTATAAAAAAAACCGGAAAAGAAGAACCATATAGATTTTTTTTGAATTTTTCTTATTAAAATGATAGCTTCCTTCCGGTGTTTTTTATTGAGGAAAAAGTGGTGGATTTTATTAATTCTCTGACGATCCCTTTTCTTCTTGCTATGTTTCTTGCTGTAAACATGGGCGGAAGTGGCACTTCGCCGGCTTTTTCAGCTGCATATGGTGCAAATATTATTAAAAAAGAGTATATTCCGGGACTTTTCGGAGTTATGGTGCTTCTGGGAGCGATGATAGCCGGGAAAGAAGTAAGCCTTACTCTGGGGAAAGGCCTTATTGAGCAGTCTTTTTTTACTCCATATAACACTTCCGCTATTCTTCTCTCCATATCTCTATCACTGTTTTTTGCAAATCTGATCGGCGTTCCACAGTCAACAAGTCAGTCAACGGTACTTTCAATAGCCGGGGCCGCATCCGCTTTGGACGGATTTAATTCGAATAAGCTTTTTTACGAGATTATCCCGGCATGGTTTATTCTTCCGGTAGTTTCCTTTTTTCTTATGTTTGTGATTTCGAAATGGATTGTTCCAATATTCAGTAAAAATGTTTTCAGATACAGTTTTTCAGATATTAATAACAACAAAATTCTTAAATATGTGCTGATCCTCGCTTCTTTATATGTCGCTTTTTCAATAGGTGCAAATAATGTTGCAAATGCCGCCGCTCCCATCGCCTCTCTGACAATGAATGAAATCAATACCGGATGCACTTCGGCAATGATGCCGGTAATTATATTATCAGTTCTTGTTGTTGCCCCCTGTTTCGGGATCGGTAGTTCGCTTTTAGGACACAAAGTAACTGAAACAACCGGCAAAGAAATTGTCAAAGTAAATCCTGTTGATGCCACAGTAATCGCTGTCATCGTTGCAACTCTTCTGCTTCTTGCATCGGTTACCAGAGGAATTCCTACTTCACTGGTTCAGCTCAACAGTGCAGCATTTTTTGCCCTTAGTGTTTCTAGAAAAGGCTGGAAAAGTACAATAAAAAACAACACAGTCGGAAAATATTGCGTCGTATGGATGATTGCGCCGGTTTTTTGCTATTTACTCACTTTCCTTTTGATTTACTTGTCGAGGTAGTTTATGGTTAACAAGGTGTTCGTCGCAGACATAAAATGCCTGCTTCCCGAGCTTTTTACAACTGAAGAAGCCATTGATGCTATATATTTAAAAGAAATTGATAACGGACGAATCAACCGTTTTGCAAAAAGGGTGTCAAATTCAGTTGGAATCAAATATCGACCTTCAGTACTTGATAGAAAAGCCTTTCCTCAAAAAGTGCTCGCCGATCCGTCTTATCATCCGCTCAGCTGGGGTAACGAAATCGTTAGAAATTTACTGAATGATCTTCAAAAAGAAGATGTCGGGTTTCTTTCTGTTTCTTACAATATAAGATCGGACAAAGATGTTTTGCCGAGCCTCGCCAGCAAGATTTCGACAGAAAACGGACTGAATCTTGATTATCCGCCGGAGGAGATACCTTATCTCGGCTGTGCAGCCAGTCTTTTTTCAATTGAATCTGCTGTTAAGTATTGTAAGAACCATAACCGGGCTGCAATAATATTTATTTTTGATCAATGTTCATGGATAGCAAATCCGACCTATGATATGGAAAATCCTGACTTCAAAGAAAATTTGAAAACAACACTGCTCTTTGCTGACGGTGCCGCCGGATTGCTGATTATTCCAGAATCACTGAAAAACCGTTTTGAACTTCCTTTGATGGAAATTGACAATATCAGAACTGCTTTCAAAGCTGGCGGATCTCTTAAAATGGCGGATGGAAAACTTGTTCTTGAAGAGAATTTAAAAGACATCATGCCGGAAATAGTCAGAGATATGATTATAAAACCGATGAATATCGACAAAAATGAAATTAGTGAATGGTCGCTTCATCAAGGCGGAATGCCGATACTCATGAGATTTACCGAACCTGAAATTTTCGGACTGAGTGAAAAACAGATTGCCAGATCAAAGGAACTTTTTTTAAAATACGGAAATTTCAGTTCACCGAGTGCTCTCTTTGTACTTGAAAGCTTTTTTAACGAAAACCAGCGTGCTGAGAAAAACGAAACCGTAAAAGGTGCAATGATTTCTTTCGGAGCCGGTTATTTCATGGGTGGAATGGTATATCACTGGGAAAAATAATGATAAAGAATCTCAAAATTCTCAAAATTCTCTATAAAGCGTTCGGCTTCCGTTTTAAGTATATCGGCATTTTGATTTTCAGAGCTTTTATATCAGGAGTTATGCTTTTTTCGCTGTTTTTAGACAGGATCTTTTTTCCGAAATCTGCTAAGCAATCACTAAAAAATCCGATTTTTTTAATCGGGCATCTTCGAAGCGGAACTACTTTTGTGCACCGTTTCATCACAAAAAACTGTGATGATATTCAGGGATTTTATCTGTGGCAGATGGTTTTTCCGGCTCTTACTATGAGGAAAATTATCAGACCGCTGCTTCCGGTTATTAAAAACATCTCTTTTGATGCAGTGTATGATCCTAAAATCCATAAAACGAGCCTCACCCGTATGGAAGCTGATGATATTGCACTTTCTTTCAGATTTTTTGACGGACTTCTTTCATGGATCTATTTTTATTCATGGAACATTTTTAAAAATGAGGAATCTTTCCGCAATGAACTTCTGAAAGTAAGTCGTCAGCAGAGATTTATATGCTATCTTAAGGATGTTTACAGAAAAAATATTTATAAAAGTGAAAAGAGAATGTTTTCAAAATCTTTTTCTCTTCTTTTCAGTGTTGACTCAATTGAAAATGAATTTGAAAATCCTAAAATTCTTCTTATTTTACGCAATCCTGCCGAAGCTGTTCCATCAATGATGTCACTCGAAAAAAAGGTTCAGGAATCATTAAATAATTTCAGCAGACAGCCGGATAATTTACAAAAAAGATATTTTCAGAACCTTTACCGGACTTCACTGTTTTATTATGAAACTTTTCATGAAGTTGCAAAAAAGAAAAAGGATTCTGAAAATTTCATGCTTGTAACTCATAGACAGATAATGACCGGATTTGATGAGACTTTTGAGAAAATAATCTCATTTTACGGGCTGGAAAAAAGTGAAAAATTGAAAAAAGCGCTCGCTGAACAGTCCTCAATGCAGAAAGAATTTAAAACGGAACATATTTACTCTCTTGACCAGTTTGGAATTACAAAAGAGCAGATAGAAAAAGATTTTGCATTTATTTATGAAAACTATGATGTGTAACACTCCTTTTGTTATATGGTTTACCGGTCTTTCCGGTTCCGGGAAAAGCACCCTTGCAGACAGATTGTCTGAAAAATTAAAAGAATCGGGACTTAAATGCGAACAGCTTGACGGCGATCTTGTAAGAAATGTTTTTCCGGAAACCGGATTTTCAAGAAATGAAAGAAATGCCCATATTAAAAGAATGGGGTTTCTGGCATCAATCCTTGAAAGAAACGGAATTATTGTGATAGCTTCTTTTATTTCTCCATACGAAGAATCAAGAACTTTTGTAAGGAACCAGTGCCGGAATTTTGTCGAAGTATACATTTCCACACCTCTTAAAGTATGCGAAAAAAGAGATGTGAAAGGTCTTTATAAAAAAGCCAGAAAAGGAGAAATAGAATTTTTTACCGGAGTAGACGATCTTTATGAAGTGCCAGTCTTGCCTGAAATTACAATTGATACTGCATCTGAAAGTGTCGAAAAATCACTGGAACAGATTTTCAACAAATTAATATCCTTAAATTTAGTGAAAAAAAGATGAACCATCTTGACAAACTTGAAAGCACAGCAATTCACATCATCAGAGAATCTTATGCCAATTTTAAAAATCTTGGAATGTTGTGGTCTATCGGAAAAGACAGTACAGTCCTTCTCTGGCTGACAAAAAAAGCTTTCTTCGGCCATGTACCTTTTCCGCTTATTCATATTGACACAATGTATAAAATCCCGGAAATGACGCAATATCGTGACAAACTCACTAAAGAGTGGGGGTTGAATATGATCGTCGGAATGAATGAAAATGCCCTTGCTAAGAAAGAAACTTTCCCTGACGGTACTGTTGATAGAATAACATGTTGTAAAAACCTTAAAACCCATGCTCTTAAAACCACTCTGAACGGTGAAGGTCCGAGAATGATTTATAATCATCTTGCCGGGAAATATGAGATTGACACTTCCAAAGAATCCTTTACAGCAATAATTTTAGGTATCAGAAGTGATGAAGAGGGTTCCAGATCGAAAGAAAGATATTTTTCTCCGAGAAGTGTTGAAAATGAATGGAATATAGGTGATCAGCCGCCTGAATTCTGGAATCAGTTTAAAACTGATTTCGCACCTGGAACACATCTGAGGATTCACCCGCTTCTTGACTGGACAGAACTTAATATATGGGAATATATAAAAAAAGAAAATATCCCCACAGTTTCACTTTATTACAATCAGGGTGAAGGAAAAAGATATCGCTCTCTCGGTTGCTATCCCTGCACATTTCCTGTAGAAAGCGATGCGACAACAGTTGATGAAATCATTGAAGAACTTAAAAGCGGTAAATTCTCTAAAATTGCTGAAAGATCAGGACGGGCACAAGACAAAGATGATTGCGGTGGACTGGAAACATTGAGAAAAAACGGGTACATGTGATGAATTGTGAAAAATTCCCTCTTGTTTTTGCCGGCCATGTGGATCACGGGAAAAGCACTATAATAGGACGGCTTCTTATTGAAACAGGGAATCTTCCTGACGGCAAACTTGAAGCAATAAAAAACTATTGCAAAATAAATTCACGACCTTTTGAATATGCTTTTTTAATTGACGCGTTGAAAGATGAGCAGTCTCAGGGAATTACAATCGACACTGCACGAGTGTTTTTCAGTACAGGAACTAGAGATTTCGTTATAATTGACGCACCGGGACATATTGAATTTTTGAAAAATATGGTTACCGGGGCATCCCGTGCAGAGGCAGCTTTTCTTGTTATTGCAGCAGATGAAGGTGTGCAGGAAAATTCCAGAAGACATGGATATATGCTTTCAATTTTAGGAATAAGACAGATAGTTGTTCTTGTTAATAAAATGGATCTGGTCGGTTATTCAATTGATTGTTTCAATAAAATCAGAGAGGAATTCGGTAGTTTCTTAAAAGAAATTGGAATTGCTCCAATGGGATTTGTTCCGGTAAGCGGAATTGAAGGAACAAATATCCGCAACAACAGTGAATCCACTCCATGGTATAATGGAAAAACTGTCTATGAATTTCTTGAGTCATTTGAAAATAAAAAATCAGAAAAAGATCTCCCTTTCAGAATGTTTGTTCAGGATATTTACCGTTTTACGGAAATGAATGATCATCGCAGAATTTATGCAGGCACAGTAAATAGCGGAACTATTTCTAAAGGTGACACCATTTCATTTTATCCATCCGGGGAAAAAAGCCGTATATCGAGTATCGAATCATTTAATACTCCGGAAATAGTTTCGGCAACCGCAGGAAATGCAATAGGGGTTACTCTCGAAAAGCAGATCTATACAACCCGTGGAGAGTTAATGGTCAAAGAAGGAGAACCCCTTCCGCAAATCTCGAAACACTTTAAAGCCGCTGTATTCTGGCTTGGGAACGAACCTTTAAAATGCAACGAAGAATATTTTATCAAAATCGGAACAGCAAGAACAACTCTTAAACTTCTGCAAATTATCAAACTCATCGACACATCGACACTATCCAACAAACATGGTGATTCTGTAGGAAAACATGAAGCGGCTGAGTGTCTTTTTGAAACTGGTAAACCCGTTGCTTTTGACCCGATTCATTTAAATCAGGAAACAGGAAGATTTGTTATTGTCAGCAAATATGAAATCAGGGGAGGGGGAATTATTCTTGAAAAGATAACCTTCGAGAACAATGTATATGAAAAAGGTGCCGTATCGGCAAATGAAAGAGAGCTCCGTTACGGACAGAAACCTTTATTGATACTTTTAAAAGAGAACTCTCAAAGCACATCAGGATTTGCAGAAAAACTTGAAAGATATCTTTTTGAAAACGGAAAATTTGTTTACAAGTCTGAGGAAATCAATCTTGAAGATACTATAACAATAAAGCACCTTTTGAATACCGGAATAATTGTAATTGCGACGGTCAACAAAATTAACCCGGGCAGTTTAAAGATTCTGCGTGAAAAACTAAATCCTGTCTGTGTCACGGTAATTGAACCACCAGAATTTGAGAATGTACCTGAGAGAATGATCAATTTTCTTAAAAAAGAAGGAGTGTTTTCAGCGAATACTTACGGATAATACTTGTTGGACCTTCCTGGGGAAAGTGGAAGTTTTTCAATCAGTAATGAATTGCTTTCCCCTGTTACACAATATCTGTCGTGTTGAATTAATTCCGTAACAACCTGAAAAGACGGAGTTTTTATTCAAATAAAATCAGAATCGGAATCGGAACCCGCACGCTTCGTAAGACTTTGGGTTTTCATCTTTATCAAGGATATATCGGCACAAATCAGAATGTAGCAGATGGAGCAATAAAAGGATTTTTGATTCGAATTTATGATTATTTATACGCTCTGATAGCGTCGCCGAGTCTTTTTGCACCTTCGATAATATAGTCGTCGTCGCAGAATGAGAAGTTGATCCTCATTGTATTTTTTCCGCTTCCGTCACAGTGAAACACCTGTCCGATGACGAATGCGACATTGTTGTCTACCGCTGTCATGAAAAGTTTCTGCGCATCCATGTGTTCAGGAAGATAGACGAAAAGGAACAGTCCGCCTTCAGGATCTGTCCATTTTACACCTTCAGGCATAAACTTTTTGAAGCTTTCCATCATTACATTTTTCTTGTGTCCATACAGTTTAATAGTGGCTCTAAGATTTTTCTCGAAATAACCTTTTTCCATGTATCTTGCTGCAATTCTCTGAACAAAAGCTGGCGTGCACAAATCTACAGCCTGTTTTGCCGTTACAAATTTATCAATGATCAACGGATCTGCGATGATCCATCCGATTCTAAAACCTGGAACAAATATTTTTGAAAAAGTTCCAAGAGTTATGGTTATTCCTTTTGTGTCAAGCTGATAAATGGTGGGCTGTGGAGTTCCTTCGAAACGGAGTTCTCTGTATGGGCTGTCTTCAACAATAAGAATTTCGTGTTTATGAGCAATTTCAATAATCTCTTTCCTTCTGAATTCAGGCATTGTTCCGCCAGCCGGGTTCTGGAAGTCTGGAATAATATAAATGAATTTCGGTTTTTTACCGGCTTTTACAAGGTCAGTGATTGTGCTGTCAAGAATTACAGAGCTCATTCCGTGCTCATCAGAACATATTCCGACAAGGTCTGCACCATATGCAGAGAAAGCCTGAATTGCACCAAGATAGCTTGGAAGTTCAACGATTACTTTGTCTCCTTCGTTTACAAAAACTCTGCCGAGAAAATCAAGTGCCTGCTGACTTGAAGTTGTGATCACGAGGTTGTTTTTGGTGATGGAAAGCCCCATGGCAACATATCTTTTTACAAGCTGTTCCCTGAGAAGATCGTCGCCTTCTGTTGTTCCGTACTGAAGAGCTGTCGAAGCCTCTTTTTCAAGAACTTCCTTTGAAATTTCAATGAGTTCTGCAGATGGAAATGTGCAAGGAGCCGGAAGTCCGCCTGCAAATGAAATAAGTCCCGGTTTATTGGTCAGTTTTAAAAGCTCTCTGATTGCTGATTTTTTCATTCGGCCTGTCATTTTCGAAAAGGAATCTTGTAAGCTAGAATACATAGTTACCTCCAGATTTAAATATCAACACCAGTGTTATTAAAACTTACTACTAATCATAAATCAAGGAAAAAAACAAAAAAATGTTATGGTTAAATTTCAAAAATTCCAAAATTATGTTTAAAGAAAAAAACAGATCTTTTATGAAAAAACACTATTGATCCGATAGTCAAGATTGACTTGTTCAGGTTTGAGTGTAAAATAATCAGGTACAATTTATTTCGGGAGTGCACTAAATGAGGAAACTTCTCGTTTTTCTTATGATTTTTGCGGTTTTCGGTTCCTTGACAATTTTGACAGCCCAAGAAGAGGATATTACTCCTTCGGTTGATAAAGAACGGGCGTTCGGTTTCGAATTGATGGCAGGTGGCAGATATGACAATATGAGAATGTGTGTCGCATCGCCAGCTGGAACAAACGGCGGTCCTGTTGCCGATATAAAACTGTTGATGAAATTCAGGATGTCACTTGACTGGTCGATGATCGTCACGATCCCTGTTTTCAGACCGATACTTTTCGGCGCTGCATTTAAGATGCTTCAGTATGAATCTGATGTTGCAATGGAATATAAGGTTAAAGTGACTGAAAAAACTGATTTTGTTACGGGGCCAGGCATAGGAATGAGCTATAATTACGGTAAAGGTGTTGAAAGAGAAGATAAGTTCTTTTCACTTGGACCGATGGTCTCTTATTACGCCGCTTTTGATTTCAAAGCACCCAAAAGTTATGCAACCAGATTCGGTATTCAGCTTTTCCATGTGTCATTATTTAAAACGGTCAAAAATTTTAGTTCTGACAATTATGGAATGGTTTTTGGCGGCGCATTGAATTTCGGAATGTATTTCTGATGAGTGAATTTTATAATTTCAAGGCAACTTCGCTCCAAGGTAAAGAGATCTCAATGGAGCAGTATCGCGGAAAAGTTGTTCTGATCGTGAATACAGCCAGTAAGTGCGGATTCACTCCGCAGTTTGAAGGACTTGAAAAGCTTTATGAAAAGCACAAAGATAAAGGATTTGAAATACTGGGATTTCCATGCAACCAGTTTGCAAATCAGGAACCCGGTACGGCGAGCGATATAATTAACGGCTGCATGATAAATTACGGTGTTACTTTCCAGATGTTCGAAAAGATCAAAGTAAACGGTATATTTGCACATCCGCTTTATAAATACCTCAAAAAAGAGCTTCCCGGAACGATCGGCGGAATGATAAAATGGAATTTCACAAAATTTCTTATTGACAGAACCGGAAAACCGGTAAAAAGATTCGCTCCAGCGACAACTCCCGAAAAAATCGAAAACGATATTTTGAAACTGCTTTAATCTTTAGATCACTTTCACAAACACTTTTCTTGTTCTCGGTCCGTCAAATTCGCAGAAATATATTCCCTGCCATGTGCCGAGAATAAGCCTTCCTTTTTCAATGATGACTGTCTGTGAACATCCGAAAAGTGATGATTTTATGTGACTGTCGCTGTTGCCTTCCGAGTGGGCGAACCAGTTCTCGTGCGGTATCAGTCTGTCCATGAACTTTGTCATGTCCTTCTGAACATCAGGGTCGGCATTTTCGTTGATTGTCACTGCCGCTGTGGTATGAGGAATGTGTATCACGGCGAGACCTTCTTTGATTCCGCTTTCGATAACAAATTTCTGTATTTCAGCAGTAATATCAATCATCTGCGTTCTCACAGATGTTTTTACTTCAAATTGAAAAAGCATTTATTTCTCCATCAAACCAGTTCATTAAAATAAGCCGTTCCGAAGTGCCATACAAGTTTTTTCTACCTAAGGCAAAAAAGTCCGCAATTTGTTGTTTAATATTTTGCCAGAAACTTATCAAGTGCTTGAGAGAACTGCTGTTTATGTTTATTGTTGAGAGATGCGGGTCCGCCGGTGTCAACGCCTGAACCCCTGAGTTCATCCATGAAATTACGCATTGAAAGGCGGGCTCTGATATTTTCTTCGGTGTAAAATTCTCCTCGCGGATTAAGTGCGAATCCTTTTTTCCCGACAACTCTTGAAGCAAGCGGAATGTCAGCGGTAATTACGAGATCACCTTCCTCCATGAGCTCAACTATCTTGTCATCGGCGACATCAGCACCGCCCGGAACGACGATAGCACTTACAAACTGGGAGAAATTGCCTGTTTTCAGCTGGTTTGCCACAAGGACCATATAAATTTTTTTCCGAAACACCGCTCTTGAAAGAATTTCCAGGATCATTCCCGGAATTGCATCTGCATCGACATATATTTTCATGAAACCTCAAAACATTTAAAATAACAGATTAAAATACAGGTTTTCTCCACTGAAGGCAAAAAAACTTATGCTGCTACTTATTTCTTGAAAGAGTGATCGATCTGGGATATATTTTACGGTATTTGGAAAGATAAAACAGTTGTGGAGGTAACGGTATGAATTGGCTGAAGAAAACAGTTCTGCCGATATTGCTTGCAACAGTCTGGATCGTCATTTCCGAATTTGCGAGGAATCAAGTCCTCCTGAAGTATTTCTGGGCGGCGCATTACGAAAGGATAGGGATGATATTTCCGTCTGAACCGGTGAACGGGGCGCTCTGGGTGTTCTGGTCGCTTCTGTTCGCCATAGCCATTTTCATCATGCTGAAAAAATTCACAGTCATCCAGACAACGCTTCTTTCGTGATTCACAGGATTTGTCATGATGTGGGTCGTCACATACAATCTCGGCGTGCTCCCCACCGGCATCTTTTTCTTCGCAGTACCGCTGAGCCTCCTTGAAGCACTCATCGCCGCAGTCATCATCAGAAAAATGGGAAAGTGAGTATAAGTCGCAATGAACAGACATTTTAAAGGAATGCTTCTTGGAGCTGGTGCAGGCATAATCGATGTCATTCCAATGATATTTCAGAAACTGCCGGTCGATGCGGACATTTCCGCGTTTTCAATGTGGGTGATAGTCGGATTCCTTCTGACCGCGACCGACCTTAAAATGGCAGGATATCTGAAAGGATTGACAGTCTCTTTTGCAGTCCTGACACCCGTTGCGATCCTCATCGCCTGGAAAGAACCGTTCAGCCTCATTCCCATATTCATCATGACATCAATACTTGGATCGCTCCTCGGCACCGCAGTCGAAAAGTTCTGCAGAAAGTGAATTGATCTGTTAACTTGAAACATTTTTCTGTTGAAGTTAAAATCCGGAAAATTTCTTTGAGAGACAGCAATGAAAATCAAATTCGACATGATCGGTCTTTTTGTTAATGACCTTAAAAGAATGGTGGATTTCTATAAAAATGTGGTCGGAATTGAAATTGAATGGGATGGATCAGGACCTTATGCCGAATTCAGGCACTAAGGAATAAGATTCGCAATGTATGAAAGGGCGAAACTCTCTGAATTACTTGGACAAACTCCCGAATATCCGACTGGATTGAACGGAACATTCGAGCTTGCAATCAATGTCGGAAACCCTGAAAATGTTGACATCTTCTTCTCAAAAATGATCAGAAACGGAGCCACACCAATCTATTCTCCCCGCAACGAACCCTGGAAAATGCGCTCCTCCATGATCGCCGACCCCGAAGGAAACTTAATTGAAATTGGATCAGATTTTTGGGAGTGAAAGCTGTTTTGTATTTATTGATTAACAAGGTTTTTTTAATAATATTAAATTGTTGAATTTGGCGAGACTTAGAAAATGAAAGGTGATTTTTCCAAAAATACGATTGAAGTGCTGAGAAAAAGAGCTGGTGAAATGTGCACTAAATGTAAGATCATAACATCTAAGCCAAATTCAAATGATACCGATTTTGTAAACTTGGGCGAAGCAGCACATATAAGAGGTAGAAGACAAGGAGAGAATAATAGATTCGATCCAAAAATGACGGATGATCAAAAATCTAATATAAATAATGCGATATGGCTTTGTAGAAGATGTCACAAAGAAATTGATTCAGATGAAATAAAGTATAGTGTTGAAAAACTTATAAGTTTAAAAAAAGAACATGAAAATAATATTGAAAAAAGCAACTACAACAAACTTTCATATCCTTATATAAAAACTCTTGAGGAAAAAATTTATATACTCGAAAAAGAGGTTTCGGAAAAATCTGAAGAAATTGACATCGCTTATTTTTATAAAAAAAGAGAAGAAATTTCTACTTTAAAAAAAGATAAAGAAATGCTTTTAGAAACATCTAACAAATTTATTTCTGCGATCTTCTGTTTCTATGAAGAATTTATGGGTTCAAAATCAATTTCTTCAACTATCAAAAACTATGAAAAAGTTCCTAAAGAGGTTGAAGAAATAGATGAGAATTTGTTCTATGAAGACAAGGTTGCTTTTTCAAAATTATTACTTCTAAAAGCAATACTTTTTGAAATAAATAGGGATTATGAGAGATCAATAGAATATTATGATAAGGCTTTCGAGTTGAATAAAAGTTTTGTATTCTCGAGACCTTATGTGAAACTTTTAGGAAGGCGAGGTATTTATGAAAAAGCAATAAAAGTGTGCTCAGAAGCTATAAGCCTTGAAAATGGAACCGATGTCAGATTGTTTTATTTGAGGCATATTAGTCATTTTTATATGAAGTCTGGAAAAATGCATTCTGCCTTAGATTATTGCGAGTTAGCACTTAAAGAAATAGATGATTTGGCTGAAGAAAGTGATTTGTATAAATTACAAAAAGCTCAAATATTAAATGGTGCCGGTCAATGTCTTACAAAATTAAAAATATGGGAAAGGGCAAGATCAATTCTAGAAGACTCACTAAACATTTACTGGAAAATGATGTTTAAGAAAGAGATAGATATTGAAGATGATCTACTTGGTTTATTCAATTCAATAGGAAACTTATATATGTCAAGAGGAGCGCTTTATCTTGCCGAAAGAAATATGAAAATGACTAATTATTGTTTTTCTGAAGCAGAGACTTATTTTGTTAAAGCGTTTAATTTTATATTTAGCGATGATGTGCTTGCAAAGTCAAAAATTAGATTAAAAATAATTATAACTTTAAACTTATGCAGAATAGTAATAATGAAAAATGACAAAGAAAAGACTCTGGAATGTCTGGATAAGGTGTCAGAATTGTTGCAAAAAGCTGGTATAGATGATTTCTATGAATATTTTGATTTTAATATTGGGTCACGACTGCATTATGGCTATTATTATAAGATGATTGGGGATAAAGAGAGTCTTGATTTAAACATTAAAATAATAAAAAAAATGATGGATGCTGCAAAAAGCCTAAACAATAAGCACATAAATAATATTTTAGAAAACTACCAAGAAGGGATTAACCTTCTCGTTAAATAAATTTTGGTCACTATCTGCATAATCGCTTTTAAAACATAAAAACTAATCCTTGAAACATTTTTTCTATGATGTTATATTCGGGCAGTTTTTGTTATTTAAGATGCGGTTTTGTTTGATTTCTTGGAGTTAGAATATGAAATCTGAAGAAATGCTTCAATCGCTTGTTCTTGAAATAAAAGATAACATAAGAAGAAGTCGTTACAATGCTGCGAAAACAATAAACAAAGAAATTCTGGTTCTTTATTTTAATATTGGACGGATGCTTTCTGTAAAAATATCTGAAAGAAACTGGGGAGCAAAAGTTCTGGATCATATATCCAAAGAAATTCAAAATGATTTCAAAGGAATAAAAGGGTTTTCTGTTAGAAATCTTAAGAATATGAGACAGTTTTATGAAAATTACTCTTTTCTTGAAATCGGGCAGTCAGCAACTGCCCAATTAGGAAGATTAAGTTCGGATCAGTTTTTAAATTTCTTTTTTCGAGTGAGTTTTACAGCCCACATTTTGATCCTAAACAAAATCAATGATATAGAAGAGCGTAATTTTTATATTGAATGTTCGGCATTTAATCAGTGGACAGTTGAGTTGCTCGGTTATCACATTGAAACAGACCTTTACAAGCATAAAGGAAAAATTGAGAATAATTTTGATAAGACATTGCCTGAAAAAATCAAAAAACATGCAATTGCTGCGTTTCGTGATGAATTGATGCTTAATTTTATTCAAGTCGATGATGAAAATGATGAGTTGCTGGTTGAAAGGGAAATTGTTGAAAATATTAAAAAATTTATGATGGCTCTCGGCCGTGAGTTTTCATTCTTGGGGAATCAGTACAGACTCGTTGTTGATGGCGAAGAGTTTTTTGTCGATCTTTTATTTTTTCACAGAGGTATTCAATCACTTGTTGCAATTGAACTAAAAACAGGAAAATTCAAGCCGGAATATGCCGGTAAAATGAATTTTTACCTTGCAGCTCTTGATGAGATTGTAAAGCTTGAGCATGAAAATCCATCTATAGGAATTATTTTGTGTAAAGAAAAGTCAAAATCTATTGTAGAGTTTGCATTTAAATATACAAATTCACCTGTTGGAGTCGGAACATATAAAATTGATAAAAAACTACCGAAAGAACTGGAGAAATATCTCCCCAAACCAGAAGATCTGAAAAAAATTATGGAAAATTCTTAACAATATACAGGAGTTGGGTAATGCTGAGCAATTTTGACATTTCAAAGGCGATGACTGTTAAGCTGGATGCAGTTCTGCCTGAATATCCGAAGTTTAAGGATGGAATTAGAAGAGCGCCGAAAAGAGAACTGACTCTCAACCAGCGTGAGGTCGAGCTCGCCCTTCGAAATGCTCTCCGTTATATTCCCGAAGAACTGCACGAGGCGCTTGCTCCTGAATTTTTTGATGAGCTGATGACGCGCGGCAGGATATACGGTTACAGGTTCCGTCCAGTTGGCCGGATTTATGGCAGAGCGATTGATGAATACAAGGGGAACTGTATCGAAGGAAAGGCGTTTCAGGTGATGATCGATAACAATCTTGATTTCGCTATCGCGCTTTACCCGTATGAGCTTGTAACTTATGGGGAAACCGGTCAGGTCTGCCAGAACTGGATGCAGTTTAGGCTTATTAAAAAATACCTTGAAGTGATGACTAACGAACAGACTCTTGTTCTTCATAGCGGTCATCCGCTCGGACTTTTCAAATCGCATTCAAGTGCACCAAGAATAATCACCACAAACGGACTCATGATCGGACTTTTTGACGATATCGACAACTTCAACCGTGCTGCGGCACTTGGTGTGGCAAACTATGGACAGATGACTGCCGGCGGGTGGATGTATATCGGTCCGCAGGGAATAGTTCACGGCACTTACAACACAATTCTCATCGCAGGAAGAATGAAACTCGGCGTTCCGTGGGACGGCGACCTCCGCGGCAAAATGTTCGTTTCGAGCGGTCTTGGCGGAATGAGCGGCGCACAGCCCAAAGCTGTTGAAATTGCAAAAGGTGTCGGAATATTTGCAGAAGTTGACCTATCGAGAATTGAGACAAGGCATTCTCAGGGCTGGGTGTCGATCGTGACTGATTCGCCGAAAGAGGCGTTTGACAAAGCGGCTGAATTCATTGCAAAAAAAGAACCGGTAAGCATCGCATACCACGGAAATATTGTAGACCTGCTAGAATATGCGGACAGAAACAACTGCCATATCGATCTTCTCAGCGATCAGACAAGCTGTCACGCAGTCTATGACGGCGGATACTGCCCAGCAGGGATCACTTTTGAAGAAAGAACAAGACTGCTCGGAACTGACAAAGCGAAGTTCTGCAAAATGGTGGATGAAACGCTCCGCAGACATTATAATGTGATAAAAAGCTTGGTAGGTAAAGGGACTTACTTCTTTGATTACGGCAATGCTTTCATGAGAGCCGTTTTTGATGCAGGTGTGAAGGAGATATCGAAAAACGGAGTTGATACTTTTGAAGGATTCATCTGGCCGAGCTATGTCGAAGATATTTTAGGGCCTGAGCTTTTTGACTATGGTTACGGACCTTTCAGATGGGTGTGCCTCAGCGGAAAAGAGGAAGATCTCATAAAAACAGATGCCGCCGCCGCTGAAGTGATAAAGACCTGCCGTGAAGAGCTCAGATATCAGGATAGAGACAATTATCAGTGGGTGAAAGATGCGATGAAAAACAAGCTCGTTGTCGGAACTCAGGCAAGAATTCTCTATCAGGATGCTTATGGCAGAACCAGAATCGCTAAGAAATTCAACGAGATGGTCAGAAACGGAATAGTAGGACCGATCATGCTCGGCAGAGATCACCACGATACAGGCGGAACAGACAGCCCGTACCGCGAAACATCAAATATAAAGGACGGCTCCAACATAATGGCGGACATGGCTACAAACATATTCGCAGGGAACTGTGCAAGGGGAATGAGCCTCGTCGCGCTCCATAACGGCGGCGGAGTCGGAATTGGCAAATCGATAAACGGCGGATTCGGAATGGTGCTTGACGGAAGCGAAAGAATCGACGCTATTATCGACATAGCATTTCCGTGGGATGTCATGGGCGGAGTCGGCAGAAGAGCATGGGCAAGAAATGAACATTCCATCGAAACCTGTATTGAATATAACGGGATCAACAAAAATAACGACCACATCACACTTCCGTACATCGTGAAAGATGAATTGATCAAGAAGGTTATGAAAATTAAACTTTAAAAATTGGTTTGTCAACCGATTGATACACATCTAATTATTTTCTTGACACCCTGTCGAAAAATTAATACAACCTGAACTGAACTTTGCCGGAACATATATATGAATAAAAAATTACAGGAAATTTGCTTTCATAGTTTTAGCGGGATGATTCTTTACAAGACAAGACAAGACAAGACAATTCTTTAGTTTTTTCAGTACATTCAGAATATTTCAAGAGTTTATGCACAGAACATGTTTATCAATTTTTGAAGGAGAAGTGAGATGAAGAAGGGATTGGTTTTCGTTGTTATCATTTTATTTATTTATTTTATTTTTCCAAATGATTTTTATCCGGATCCTGATGAAGAGGACAACTTTACAGACACAGGTGCTGACGGTACTGGTTACAATCTTGTTACTAAAATAAGAAAGGATGTTCTAGAGGGTGTTTTTATAAATGCTATGCAAGAAGCAATGGATACTATCAGTGTAGGAGAAATACAGCTGCCTGATTTTTCAATTAATGGGCAGACATTGGCATTGAGCATCAATGATATTAAAATAAAAATCATTGTTGACTATTTATTGTTTGACAGAGACGGCGGAGAGAATTCCTTTAATATCGGCTTTCATATTTCAGAGATATCAAGTCTCGATGTCAGCGATTCATTTTTAATGATCTTGCCTTCAACTTATAAAAACAATGAGAAGAAAGATATATTAAAAAAGTATTTTCTTAATTATTTTAAGCATTTTGGAACTGTTAATGTTGCTGCTGAAATAAAAACGAGACTTATTAAGGGAGTTAATTGTTTAGACGGACTTGAAGTAAGAAAAGTGATGATAAATGGATGGAGTTTCGATGAGAACGGAGTTCTTTCTTCAAATGGAATGCCGGGAATCGAAACTTATGACGAAAACATTTATCTGTTCCCGAAAATAGGAAAGAAGCTTGCTGAAAATATATTCTCAAGGATAGAAGAAAATGAACAGCTTGCTGAGTTTTTTGACATTGATGCGGCTCCTGTAAATTGCACTGCCTTACAAGAAAGTAAAATCTGTCAAAGATCGGTGTTAGACCAGAAATCATGTTTTGATGAAAGCGGAAATTTTAATGAAGAAAGCAGTGATTGCATGGATTATATTAATGAATGTGATCTTTTACCGGCAACATGCACAGGATATTATGCAAGATACACATACAAGATTTTGCAGAACAGATCGAATTTTTATCATAATCAGCAGGATGCTTTTTATTCAATAGCGGATCAAGTAAATGTGATGAAAGATAAACAACCGGTATATCTTAAAATAAAGAATAGTGCCGGGTCGGTATTAAAAGAGGGTTATTTTCTTCAAGACAATAATTTGCAATATGAAGAAATTATTTCTTCAAGAGATTTGCTTACAAAGGAAAAGCTGACTCCGATGAGCGGCAGCGACCTTATAGAAACGACTATTTCTCAGCGGACTTTAAGAAAAATGCTGGAAATAAAAATTAGACAACTTTTTTCTGAAATGGAAGAAACAAAAGACTTGAATATTGAAGGTCTTTATTTTCACATTGTCCACCATGAATGGACAGACGAGCTTACAGGCAAGACTGTTGACGGCAATCTGGGCAGAGTGAGAATAAATCTGAGCGGCGAAAAAGCCGGAGTCAGTTTCGAAGCCACGGCTTCTATGTATATAAATGCAGTTATTGAGGAAGAAACAAAAAATGACGGTACATTAACAAAAAAACTGAATTTCAAAGTTGTTGACAAGGAAATCAGCGATATAGATGTCAAATATAAATGGTTCTGGAAATTGTTAGCTTTTTTTGTCGGGGATGTCGTATCGAATGCCGTTGCTCCGACTGACCATTTGCTGTCAGGCTTGATTTCGGGATCTGTAATACAAAATATTGTTTCAAGCATAGCAGTATCATTCGGAATGGATTTGCTGGAAGGAAATACCGGGGACATGAACAATCTGGATGGTGTTGACCTTGATTTTTTATCAACGGAGCTGCTTGATAATGCTTTCGGGGAAGGGTATGAGTATGAATACAAGTCTTATTTCAGAAGGATAATTAGCAGTGACGAAAAGGAAAAGAATTCAGGTCTGGTTATTACGATAGGTTTTAGCAGTAATAACGATGCACTACTAAAAGAAAAGAAAAATTACATAAATACGCTTTACTATGATGATGACTCCGACGGAATTAAAAACATAATGGATAACTGCAGAAATGTTTACAACCCGTATCAGACGGATGAAGACGGTGACGGAATTGGCAGTGCATGTGATGGAGGTCCGAGAAATGGAGTGATTCTGATACCGATAAAAGATAAAGATGCTCCTTTGAATTCACCTTTTCATGACACCGATTGGGATGGCGTGGCAAATCTTGTTGACAATTGTCCAGGTGAATACAATCCGTTTGTTGAAACAAGCTCTTCCAGTGAGCTTATTTCAGGATTATGCAATGGTGCGACGATTCAGGAGAACTATAATTTTATGAGTTGTGAAGATCCGATGGATGGCGGAGCTGTTTTTAATCCGGTAGTTAACAAAGCTGTTTATGCTGAGACTGGCAGTTGTTTTAACGGATCGATGTATTACTGGCAGCCAGATGCCGATCTTGATGGAATAGGTGATAAATGTGACCATAAGGACGGTTTGACGGTCATGGGTAGCAGCGTTCCTTATTTAATGGCAGGATATTATTCTCTTGATATGAGCACT
>Ga0209099_1001160_pt1 | contig 27751 bp, 21 predicted proteins | sample AD_JPNHW2_MetaG_FD_184430 | JGI IMG/M metagenome (GOLD analysis project Ga0209099, IMG submission 184430) | Active sludge microbial communities of municipal wastewater-treating anaerobic digesters from Japan - AD_JPNHW2_MetaG (SPAdes) (version 2) | ecosystem: Engineered > Bioreactor > Anaerobic... | reverse complement strand
AGGAAAGTCTACTCCCGGCTGATCGAATCGGTGAAGAAGAACCTCCCCGTCCTGGACCGGTACCTCGGGCTGAAACAACGCCTGCTGAAGCTTGAACGCCTCCGTTACGAGGATCTTTACGCCTCCGCGGTGCCCCAAGCCGAGATGGTCTTCTCCTGGGAGAAGGCCCGGGAGATGGTGGTCGGCTCCATGGCCCCCCTGGGAGATGAGTACACCACCCTCCTGAAATCCTCCTTCCAAGAGGGGTGGATGGACCGCTACCCCAACAAGAACAAACGTTCCGGAGCCTACTGCAACGGTTCGGTCTACGACCACCACCCCTACGTCCTGCTCAACTTCTCCGGGGAGTTCGACGCGGTCTCCACCATGGCCCACGAGTTGGGTCACGCCCTCCACTCCTCCCTGGCCAACAGACACCAGCCCCAGCCCACCTCGGGGTATCCGATCTTCTTGGCGGAGATCGCCAGCCTCCTGAACGAGTCCCTCCTCCTTCAAGGGTTCCTGGAGAACCCCACGACCCCTCCCCTCTTCAAGCTCTTCCTGCTGGACCAGGCGCTGGAGAGGTTCCGGGCCACCGTGGTCCGCCAGACCCTCTTCGCCGATTTCGAGTTGCAAATCCACCGTAAGGTTGAGGAGGGAGGAACCCTGACTGCCGAGTTCCTGGACAACCTCTACCTTGAGCTCACCCGCTCCTACTACGGAGTGGATCGGGGGGTGATGGAGGTGGGCGACTTCATCCGTCACGAGTGGTCGGGAATCCCCCACTTCTACTACCGGTTCTACGTCTACCAGTACAGCACCGGTTACATCGCCGCCTCGGCCTTTACGAGGTCGATCCTCCAGGGCGGAGAGGAGGAGAGGGAGGCTTACCTGGGCCTTCTCAAGTCCGGAGGGAGAGACTACCCCCTCAGGCTCCTGAGGGAGGCGGGGGTCGACCTGACCAAGCCTCAACCCTACGAGCAGGCCTTCCTTCTGGCCGACGCCCTCCGGGAGAGGATGGAGAACGAGGCCGCCGCGCTGGGCCTCACCTGATGGAGAGCCCCTACCTCTACGGCCCCTGTGGATGGAGCTACCCCGACTGGAAGGGAACCGTCTACCCCAACCCCAAACCCCGAGGCTTCTCGCCCCTTCTCTTCATAGCTGACCGCTTTGACTTCGTGGAGGTGAACACCACCTTCTACCGGATTCCGACGCCCTCCCTTTGTCAAGGTTGGGTCGAACAGACCCGTCCCCTGAAGAGCTTCCTCTTCTGGGTCAAACTTCACAAGAGCTTTTCCCATGAAGGGCCCTTCGACCCGAGCCAGGCCGGCCTCTTCCTGGAGGGGATCTCTCCTCTGGCCGAATCCGGGCGTCTCGCCGGCCTCCTCCTCCAGTTCCCCTACAGTTTTTCTTGGAGCCGGGAGAACGCGCTCCGGCTCACCCGAACCGCAGAGCTCTTCCCGGGCCAGACACTAGCGGTGGAGTTCAGGCACAGGAGCTGGGAGCGTCCGGAGGTCCTCGACCTCTTCCGCTCCCGGGAGTGGATCTGGACCAACGTCGACCTTCCCGACCTCTCCCTCAACCCTCCCCTCACCGACTACGCCACGGGGAAGGGGGCCGCCTACTTCCGGCTCCACGGCCGCAACGCCTCCTCCTGGTTCTCCGGGGAGGGACGGGACAGCCGGTACGACTACGACTACAGCCTCCGGGAGCTGGAGGAGATCGCCCTGAAGATCAGGAGCCTCCCCCGGAACCTCTCCAAGGTCTTCATCGCCGGGAACAACCACTACCGGGGCGGGGCGGTCCGGAACCTGGAGAGTCTCCGCCGCCTTCTCTCCCGACCCGAGACCCTCTGAGGGGCTACTTCAGCTCCCGATGGTACTCCTGAAGGGATCTCACCCCCCCTCCCCCACGGCGGGCCGCGGCGATTCCTAAGGCCGAGGCGTGGGCGGCCGCCAGGGTCGTCATGTAGGGAACCCCGTACTTGATGGCCGCCTTCCGGATCGAGGCATCGTCGGCCAAGGAGTCTCTCCGGGGAGAGGGGGTGTTGATGACCAGGGAGACCTCCCTGTTCACGATCAGGTCCAAGACGTTGGGACGCCCCTGGTTGATCTTGTCCACCCTCTCCGTGGGCACCCCCCGGAGGGAGAGGAAGGAGGCGGTCCCCTCGGTTCCGTAGAGCTTAAAGCCCAAACGGTAGAACTCTTCCGCCACCAGGACCGCCTCCTCGGGCTTCTCGGAGAGGCTGACCAGAACCGCTCCCGACCGCGGGAGCCTGGCGCCCGCCCCCTCCTGGGCCTTGAAGAAGGCTAAGCCCAAGTTGTCGGCCATTCCCAGGACCTCGCCGGTGGAGCGCATCTCCGGCCCCAGGACCGGATCGACCTCGGGGAACTTGTCGAAGGGGAAGACCGGCTGTTTCACCCCCACGTAGGAAACCTCCCCTTGGGGAAGGCTCATCTCCCTGAGCCTTCTCCCCAGCATCACCTCGGTGGCCATGGCGGCCAGGGAGATTCCACAGACCTTGGAGACCAGGGGGACCGTCCTGGAGGCTCTGGGATTCGCCTCCAGCACGTAGACCCTTCCCTCCTCGATGGCATACTGAACGTTCATCAGGCCGCAGACCCCCAGCTCATGGGCGATGGTCTTGGTGTAGAGCCGGATCTTCTCGAGGTTCTCCTCCCCGATCCCCTGGGGAGGGATCAGGCAGGCGGAATCCCCGGAGTGGACCCCCGCCTGTTCGATGTGCTCCATCACCGAAGGGATGTAGACATCCACGCCGTCGCTGACCGCATCGGCCTCGCACTCCATGGCGTTGTGGAGGAACCTGTCCAGGAGCAGGGGACGGTCGGGGGTGACGCCGACGGCGGCGGCCACATACTCCCGAAGCATCTTCTCGTCGTAGAGGACCGCCATTCCACGACCCCCGAGGACAAAGGAGGGGCGGACCATGAGGGGGTAGCCGATCCGAGCCGCCACGTCGAGGGCCTCGTCGATCCCCGCGGCCATCCCGGACTCGGGCATGGGAATCCCCAGACGCTCCATCTTCCGGCGGAAGAGGTCCCGATCCTCCGCCATATCGATGGAATCGATGGAGGTTCCCAGGATCCTCACCCCTGCCTCGGAGAGCTCCCGGGCGATGTTGAGGGGCGTCTGACCTCCGAACTGGACGATCACCCCGAGAGGGTTCTCCTTACGATAGATCTGCAGGACATCTTCCACGGTCAAGGGTTCGAAGTAGAGCCTGTCCGAGGTATCGTAGTCGGTGGAGACCGTCTCGGGGTTGCAGTTCACCATGATCGTCTCGTAGCCCATGTTTCTGAGCGCCATGGCCGCGTGGACACAGCAGTAATCGAACTCGATTCCCTGGCCGATCCGGTTCGGCCCTCCGCCGAGGATCATGACCCTCTTTCCGCCGGGCTCCAACTTCAGGGTATCCGCGGAGGCGTAGGAGGAGAAGTAGTAGGCCTTCCCCTCGACTCCGCTGACGGGAACCGCATGCCATCCCTCCACGAGTCCCAACGCCTCCCGCCGCTCCCGAAGCCCCTTCTCGGTCAGATCGAGGATCTGGGCGAGGTACCTGTCGGAGAAGCCATCCCTCTTGGCCCTGAGCAGAAGGTCGTCCGGCAAGGTTCCCCCTCGGTAGGCGAGGATCTCCTCTTCCAGGTCCACGAGCTCCTTCATCTGCCGAAGGTACCAGAGTTTGATCGAGGTGATGGCGCTGACCCGTTCCGGAGAGGCCCCCTTCCTGAGAGCCTCGTAGATGAGGAAGTGGGTGTCGCTGCCGGGGGTCTTCAGGGCCTCCAGAAGCTCCGGTAGACTCTTGTCGTTGTAGCCGGCGGCGAAGCCCAGGCCGTAGCGGCCGATTTCCAGGCTCCTGACCGCCTTCTGCAGAGCCTCCTTGTAGCTCTTCCCGATGGACATGACCTCCCCTACGGCCTTCATCTGGGTCCCAATCCTGTTCTCCACACCCCGGAACTTCTCGAAGGCCCACCGCGCAAACTTGAGCACCACATACTCCCCGGAAGGGGTATACCTGTCCAGGGTCCCCTCCCTCCAGTAGGGGATCTCGTCCAGGGTGAGGCCCGCGGCGAGTTTGGCGGAGATCAGGGCGATGGGGAAACCCGTCGCCTTGGAGGCGAGGGCGGAGGAGCGGGATGTCCGTGGGTTGATCTCGATGATCACAACCCGGCCGCTCCCGGGATCGTGGGCGAACTGGACATTGGTTCCCCCGACGATCCCGATGGTCTCCACGATCCGGAAGGCCATGGTTTCCAGTCTCTTGACCAAGGCCGGGTCGACGGTCAGCATGGGGGCCACGCAGAAGGAGTCTCCCGTATGGATGCCCACGGGATCAATGTTTTCGATGAAACAGACCGAGACCATCCGGTTCTTCTCATCCCGTACGACCTCCACCTCCAACTCCTCCCACCCGAGAATCGACTCCTCGATCAGGAGCTGACGGGTCATAGAGAGGCTCAGGCCGCGGCCGGCGATGGTAACCAGCTCCTCCCGGTTATAGGCGAACCCTCCCCCGGATCCACCCATGGTGTAGGCGGGGCGGACGATGACGGGAAAGCCGAGCTCACAGGCGATTCTTTCGGCCTCGTCGATGGAGGCGGCGATCCCGGAGCGGGGGGTGGCGATCCCCAGCCCCGCCATGGTCTTCTTGAAGAGCTCCCGGTCCTCTCCGCTCTCGATGGCCTCCAGGTTCACCCCGATGACCCTCACGCCGTACTGCTTCAAGATCCCCGCCTTATGGAGGGTCTGGGCCATGTTGAGCCCGGTCTGACCGCCGAGGTTGGGAAGAAGGGCGTCCGGCCTCTCCAGGGCGATGATCTCCTCCAGCCGCTCCCTGTTGAGGGGTTCCACGTAGGTGGCATCCGCCATGGCCGGATCGGTCATGATGGTGGCGGGGTTGGAGTTGACCAAGACAACGGAGTAACCCAACTCACGAAGCGCTTTACACGCCTGGGTTCCGGAATAATCGAACTCACAGGCTTGCCCGATCACGATCGGACCGGACCCTACGATGAGAACCTTCTTGACATCGTCCCGGCGCATGTTCACACCCCTCAAGGCCTAAACGGTTCTTCAGCGGAGGCTCAACCCGTCCGGCAACGGCCGGGGACCATCGGGCCTAGCCATCGAAAACCCGCGCAATGATAGAGGATTTTGGGGAAAAAGTCGAGACAAAAGAGTTATTTTTCTTCCCAGGGGGAGGAGATCGACAGGGAGGGGCGCGGAGAAGAAGGTTTTCCGAGCCCTTCGCCGTTTTTTTTCTCCTCCCCTTTCACCTTTCCCCGGCCCTTCCTCCGTCAGAGGAACGGTGTGGGCTCAAGGGGAGAGGAGAGGCCACCCATCCACCGATGAAGAAGGGGCGCCTCCAAGGTTGACAAGAGAGGCTTCTCGTAATAGAATCACCCCTTACGTTTTCCCACTCTTATAAGAGGTCGAATACCGATGAAAAACAACGAGAATCCGTCCCAGGACTGGCTCCAGGCCGCAGAGGCCACCTTTCAAAAGAGGAGCCGAATTAACCTTGGCGAAAGAGTCGAAGCCAAGCTGATCTCCAAAGCCAAAGATTCCTTCTACCTGGACCTGGGCCAGCGTTTCGAAGGCGTCATCTCCAAGATTGAACTCACCGAAGAGGACCAAAAGGCCCTTCTCGCCGGCGAGAGCATCACCGTTTACCCCACGTCTTTCAGAGACTCCCTCTTCACCTGCTCCCGTCGTCCGACAATGCTCGCCGACACCGGTGACAGCACCAAGAACGCCACTTTGAACACGTTGAAAGAGGCCTTCGAAGCTCACATGGCCGTTGATGGAAAAGTCAAAGGCACCAACAAGGGCGGATTCGAAATCACCATGATGGGGATGAGAGCCTACTGTCCTTTCTCTCAGATGGAGAGAGGCTACTGCCAGGATCCTCAGTCCCACATCGGCCGGTCTTACCCCTTCCTGATCACCCAGTTCGAAGAGATGGGCCGGAATATCGTGGTCAGCCGCAGAGAGCTTCTTGTCCAGGAAGAGAAGCGCCTGGAAGAAGAGGTTTGGAAGACCCTTCAGAAAGGCGACGAAAAAGAGGGGAAAGTCACCTCCCTGAAAGACTACGGCGCCTTCGTGGATATCGGCGGAGTCGAGGGGTTGGTCCATGTCTCCGAAATCTCTCACCAGAAGGTTTCCAAGGCCTCCGACTTCTTAACCGTCGGTCAGCAGGTCAAGGTCCTGATCAAAGAGATCCGTCCCGAAGAGAGACGTCTCTCCCTCAGCATCAAGGCCCTCCAGGAAGACCCCTGGGATGATTTCTCCCACCGTTTTAAGGTCGGCGACTTCCTCCCCGGCAAGGTCGTCCGAATGGAGAAATTCGGCGCCTTCGTTCAGCTGATCCCCGGAGTGGAAGGCCTGCTCCATGTCTCCCGTATGGGAACGGAGAAGAGGGTCTCTCACCCCAAAGAGGTTCTCGCGATCGGCCAAGAGGTATCCGTTCAGCTTCAGGAAATGGACCTTACCAGCCGCAGGCTCTCCCTCTCTATCGAGAAGCCCGCTCCCGCGGAAGAAGACGATGTGAAGATGAGCCGTCAGGTGGTTGAGGAGGCCCGCGCCTCCCGCAAGACCACCATGGGGGATCTCTTCGCAGACGCCCTCAAGAAGAACGGAGAGTAAACAACCCCTTCAACAGAAGAGGCTCTCCTCGTACAGACGGTATTGGAGAGCCTCTGCAAGGTGGTTTTCGCCGATCCTCTCTTCCCCCTCTAGATCCGCCACGGTTCTGGCTAAACGGATGATCTTGTCGTAGCTCCTGGCGGTCAAACGGTACTTTTCCACCGTTTCCTGGAGGAGCAACTCCTCCTTCGTCCCCAGAGGTGCGTAGAGTCTCAGCTCCCGCTTCCCCATCTCTCCGTTCCCCTTCAGAGGGGTACCAAAACGCTCCCGCTGGATCTCCCTCGCCCTCTCGACCCGCTCACGGATTCTCTGGGAGCTCTCCCTTCCCACCGTCCCCCTCAGCTCCCTGACCTCGACACGGGGGACTTCGAGGACGATGTCAATCCGGTCCAGGAGGGGTTTGGAGAGCCTTGAAGAGAAGCGACGTCCCCAAAGGAGAGGGCTGGGAGAGCCGAAAAGCGATTCGCTGGGAGGGTTCATGGCCCCGACCAGGATGAAGCGGCAGGGAAAGATCACCCTCGAGGAGGCTCGCACGATGCTGACGAACTTATCTTCCAAGGGCTGGCGCAGGACTTCGAGGGTGGAACGCCGAAACTCCGAGAGTTCGTCGAGGAAGAGAACGCCGTGGTGGGCGAGGCTGATCTCCCCCGGCCGAACCGATTGTCCTCCGCCGATGAGCCCCACGTCGGAGACCGTATGGTGGGGAGCCCTGAAGGGCCTTTTCCTGATGTATCCTCCCCGCTCCAAGAGCCCTGCGGCGCTGTAGATCCGCGTCGTTTCGATGATCTCCTCCCGGCTCATCCGGGGAAGAACGGTGGGGATTCTTCGGGCCAGCATCGACTTACCGGCCCCAGGAGGTCCCACCATCAGAAGGTTGTGCCCTCCCGCGGCGCACACCTCCAGAGCCCGTTTGGCCCTGTACTGACCCGCCACCTCCGCGAAATCCTCCTCCCCCTCCTCGGGTTGCCAGGGCAAGGCCTCAACCGGGGAAGGGAGATACTCCCCGTTAAAATAGGATACCGCCTCCGAAGCGCTTCTCAAGGGGACCACCGTCACCCCCTCCACCAAGGAGGCCTCGTGCCTGTTCTCCCAGGGGATGACCAGCACCCTCTGGAGGCTCTTGGCCAGGAGGGCGGCGGAGAGGACCCCCGAGACTCCCCGGATCTCCCCCTCCAGGGAGAGTTCCCCCAGGATGAGCGCGGTGTTGACCCTCTGGGCATCCAGCCTTCCCCCCTCCACGAGGAGGGCCAAGGCGATGGGAAGATCGTAGTGGCTCCCCCCCTTCTTCAGGTCCGCCGGCGCGAGATTCACCAGTATCTTGGGTAGAGGAAGGGACCAACCTCGGTTCTTCAGAACCGTATGGACCCTCTCCCGGCTCTCCCGGACCGCTTGTTCCGGAAGCCCGACGATCTGAAAGGCGGGTAACCCCTTGGAGAGGTCCGCCTCAATGGAAACCGCAACAGATTCGATCCCTTCGAAGGTACAACTGAGAACAGTGGAGGCCATCCCCCCTCCCCTCCTCCGCCGAGAACGCCCCCTTCCTCCCTCAGGAGGATCAGAGGTAGATCAGAAGGTTGTCGCCGCGGCGGATTCTGTTGTTCTTAAGGTTGTTCCAAGCTTGGATCTGTTCGACGGTGACTCTGTAACGGCGGGAGATACTGAAGAGGTTGTCGCCGCTCTTCACCTTGTAAACCACAGGTTTGGCCGCGCCCTTCTTGCCACCCTTGGTGGAACGCTTCACTTTTGTGGAGGCCAGCCGTTTCTCCGTGGGCGCCCGGGTGACGCCTCTCTCTTCCCGAGCCGGGATCAGGAGGACCTCCCCCTTCTTCAGCTTTCGGGAGGAGATCTTGTTCAGGCTCTGAAGCGAGTAGACGGAGGTTCCATACTTCCTGGCGATGCGGGAGATGGTCTCCCCCCTCTTCACGGTGTGGTGCCTCAGGGCGACACGCTTGGTCACAGGAAGGGTCTTGAGCCTCTCCAAAACTTCATCGGAAGCTGAGGCCGGAACCTTGAGGCTGTAACTTTTGAGGTAGTACGGGGTCATGGAGTGGACGAGTTCGGGGTTGAAATCCTGAACCTCTTCCGGAGAGACATCCAGATGCTGGGCCACCAGGGAGAGGTCCACAGGGGCGGGAATCTCGACCCTCTTGTACTCCCAGGGCGCCTCAGAGGGCGGCTGAAAACCAAAGTTCGCCGGATCCTTGAAGATGATCAACAAGGCCAGGAAGGCGGGAACATAGTTCATGGTCTCCCGCTTGAGGTACTGGGACTTGGAGAGATCCCAGAAGGTTGTCCCGTTGATCTTCTGCAGGGTCCGCTCGATCTTGCCCTCTCCCGCGTCGTAGGCGGCCAGGACGAGGTACCAGTCGTTGAACTTGGCGTAGAGGTGTTTCAGGTGCTGAGCCGCCGCCTGAGTCGCTTTCTCGGGATCACACCGTTCGTCGAGCCACCAGTTGACGTCAAGATCGTAGAGAAGGGCGGTCCCCTTCATGAACTGCCAGAGCCCACGGGCCGAGGCTCGAGAGGTGGCCCTGGTGATGTAGTTGCTCTCCAGAAGGGGCAGAACCGCCAAATCCTCGGGCAACCCGTTTTCCGCCATCACGGACCTGATCATGGGGAGGTACTTGCCGCACCTCTCCAGCCCCCGGGAGACGGAATCCCGAAAGCGGGTCGTGTAGGCCGAGAGAGCGTTGGTGACATTCTCGTTGAGCTCGATGGGAATGGAGCTGTGAATCGCCTTGATCTCCTTCTCCACCTTCCCCATGAGAGAGCGGCTCTCGTTGGGGGAGAGCTTGATCAGGGAGTTGTCGCTGATCAGGAGTTCCGGATCGTTCCCATCGTCGACACCCTCTTCGAGATCGGCCACCCGGGCGGTCAACCTGTTGAGAAACTGCCGGTACTCTTGGCGCCCCTTCCACTCTTCCGGCGCCTGGAGGAAGAGCTCCATGGCCTCGTCCATCTTCTCACGGCCCGAGGAGTACTCCCGGTCCACAAAGAGCTTCTCCCCTTGGTCGACGAGGAGTTCGGCGTTGTGCGCCATCACCTGCAGAGGGCTTTGAGAGGGTTTGACCTCGGTCTTGGCGGGGGGTGTCGAACAGGCCGCCGTGACCAGCAGGACGCCCAGGAGAAGAACGGCCCCAGAGCGGATCTTCATTCCACCTTGAAGTTGACCTCCAGGCCGAGGGAACCGCCGTCGGAGATCTTATCTTTAGAGAGTTTCCACTTCTTAATCACCTTGCCTCCTTCGTCACTGAACTGAAGCCAAAGAAAATCGGAACCTTCGTAGACATCGATGGGAATCTTCAAGGTCAGCTCCTTCAGGGAGCTTCTCTTCTCTTCCGTCGAACGGGTTTCGGCAATGGTCTCTTTGGCGGAGGGGCTATCCTCATGGGTTTCCTTCTTTACCGAACCCTCTTCCTGGCGGTGTTGCTTCTCCCTGCCGCCCTTCTTCCCGGCAACGGCAGGCCCGCTGGAGGGAGTGGCCTTCGTATCGGACGCCGCCTCTTCCTCGGGCTTCTCCGCAGGGGTTTCAAAGAAGATCGGGGCTTCGGCGACCGCCTCGTCGCCCTCTTCTTGGGGGGGGAGAGGGAGTTCCGCGGTTTCTACAACCTCATCGGCCACAACGGAAGCCTCCTCTTGCGGAGCCTCAACGACGGGAGGGGCCTCGAAGGGGATCTCTTCGCTCAGGGCGAGGACCGGCATCTGAGGAGCCTCGGGTTCGACAACCGGAAGAGGCTCGTCCAGAGTCAGAGGGGCCTGCACGGGCTCCTCGGAGGGGACGACCACCGGTTCCGCCGTCGGGAGAGGCGCATCCTCGCTCACAGGGGCGACGACATCGCTCTGGGGAGGGAAAGGAGGGACCGGTTCCGGTTCCGGAGGAGTTTGGTCCCGCTTCGCCAGGCGTCTCTGGACCTCGGTGAGGGTGACCGAATCGGAGGGGGACTTCTCCCTCCGCTTCTCGGCCTCCAGAAGGCTGCCCTTGACGGACCCCAGGGTCTGGCGCGTGATCTCCCTCAAGGTTTCGAAGACCCCTTCGCCCTTGATCGCCGAGGCCTCGAAATAGGCGAGGTTTCTGGGGTTGAAGATCGAGTTCAACGTGTCCAGGGGAAGGACGTTGGAGAGATCCCTCTTGTTGAATTGAAAGACCAAGGGAATCTTCTCGATACGGATGTGGTCCTCCGCCATGTTCTCAAGAAGGTTTCGGAAGCTCTCCTTGTTGGCCTCTAAGAGAGGAGCTTGAGAATCGACGACGAAGACGACCCCGTCGACCCCTTTCAGGACCAGTTTACGGGTCGTGTTGTAGTGAACTTGACCGGGAACCGTGTAGAGCTGAATCTTCGTGGCGAGGCCGGCGATCTTGCCGACCTCCATGGGGAGGAGATCGAAGAAGAGGGTTCTTTCGGTATCGGTATCGAGACTGACCAGTTCTCCCCGATCCTTCCGATCGGTTTTCTGGTAGACATAATGGAGGTTTGTTGTTTTTCCACTCAGCCCGGGACCGTAATAAACGATCTTTACGGAAATCTGTCTAGTCGCATAGTTTATGAATACCACATGTCAGAAATAACAAAATCCCCCTCTCTTGTCAAGGGGACCGGCGGAACGAAGGCCGACGGTTCCCCCTGGTTTTCCCGGGCTTTCCTTAAAAATAATGGGTAAAAGAGACGCGGCAGGCGAAGCTTGTGTCGCCTTTCGTCTCGGCTCCAAGAAAGAGAAGTATCGTGTTGCCCTTTCCATAAGGAAAGCTGAGGGCCCCCCCAAGCTGTAGAGAGGAGAGGGTCTTCTCTGCTTCATCAGCCATGTCAAGAGTCAGCTCCACTTGGGGCCCCAGGGAGACCCAAGAAGTCACCTTATACAGGGCGAAGTAACGGCCGTAGAAGTAGGGAAGCTCCTTTCCCTCTTTGGTCAAGCCCAGGTAGAGGGAGTTCCAACCCTCCAGGTACCAGTTCCCCAGGGTGGAGTAGAGAAAGAGCTCCGGGAGAAAGTAGTCGATCTTCCCAGAGCCGAGATCGTTGGCGAAGAGGCTCACCATAGGCAGGATATCCAGCTTTCCCTCTCCCAGGGAGAAGTAGGGACCGATCTCGAACTGGAAGGCGTTGGTGCCCGGGTAGTAGATGATGTCGTGGGAGAGCTTCACCTTCCCCCAGCGGCTGTTCCCTCCGATCCAGGTATAAAAGCCCGTGTTATCGGCGTCCAACCTGACATACGTCTCCTCGACCTCCGCATGGAGAGGGGAAGAGAGGATAAGGAAAAGGAACAAGAGCAAGAGAGAACAAAGGGCTTTTTTCATCGACGCCTCCTCCATTTTTCACTTTCCAAAGCCATTCTTTGCCGCGGAAAAGAGACTCCCGGGAAGTGGAATCCCAAGGCGAAGAGTCTCCCTCTCCGAAGAGAGATCGACTCCACACCCTAGGGTTGTTTACGGTCTGCCACCTCTCTTCCGGCTTCCCTGATCGTCTTCCCCGAAAGTATCACATCCCCTCTTTCCTGACAACAGGGAGGGGGAAAATTTTCGGGGGGACCGGTTTGACAAAACCCAGGGGCTCCATTAAACTCGCTCAATGGCGGGCTCTCTCGGATCCTTCTTCCCAAGCAAGAGGGTGGCTCTCTTCCTGGAACGCCACGGTTCTTGGCTCTGGTGGTTCCACAGCTTCTATGGACTCCTCCTGGGAGGGGCCTTGGTCTGGCTGGGAACGAAGAACTACGGATACTTGAGAATCGCCCTCTTCCACGTCCTCTTCCTCTGGGGGGCGACCCTCTTCCTCCCCTCCCTGGAACGCTTGGACCGGCTCTCTCCCCAATGGAGAAACCGCCTCAGGCTCTTTATCAACTACGTCAGCCGGAACTTCTACCAACAGCTGCTCTACTTCAGCATCCCCCTCTACTGGGGGAGCACGACGCCGGGCTCCCCTCAGATCCTCTTCATCCTCCTCGTCGCCCTGACGGCGGTCCTGGCCACCTTGGACGTGGTCTACGACCGCTACCTCTCCCGACGCCCCCTCTTGATGGCCCTCTTCTTCAGCTTCACCCTCTTCGTGGTCCTCAACCTGATGCTCCCTCTCCTCTGGACAATCCCCAACCGAACGGCCCTGGTGATCGGCTGTGGCGCCGGCATACTCGGCTTCGTCACCTCCCTCTGGAAGACCGGTTTCGCCCCCGTTGAGAAGGTTCTCTTCTCCCTGGGGGCAACCTTCTTCTTCCTCCTTCTCACCCGGTTCGGAGCGGTGATGGTTCCCCCGGCCCCGCTCAGGCTCCACCAGGGCCACTTCGGAACAACCCTCTCCCGACGCCCCCTCTCCATCCCCCAGCCCTTAAACGTCCTCCCGGACCGAGGGCGCCTCTTCTTTCTCGGGTTCATCAAGGCTCCTCTGGGGCTTCAGGAGAAGGTCCGCTTCCTCTGGCGCGGAGACGGCGTCGTCCTCTCCCGCTCCCCCCTCTACACCCTTCAGGGAGGACGCAAGGAGGGGTTCCGCCTCTGGTCCACCCTCAGGCTTCCCACTTCCCCCCTTAAGAGGGTGGACGTGGAGATCCTCACGGCGGGAGGACAGCTCCTAGGGAGGGTCTCCCTGGAATCCGGAAGGCCCTGAGGGTTGCCTTTTTCCCGGTTTCCCGCTATAATTTCCCTCTTGGAAGACCCACGACAAGGTCTTCCCGGGAGGGCTCATGGAGAGAATCTACCTGGACAACAACGCCACCACCTTGGTGGACCCCAAGGTCAAGGAGGCGATGGACCCTTTCCTGACCCAACTCTACGGGAACCCTAACTCCCTGCACACCTTCGGGACTGAGATTCACCCCTACCTTAGAATTGCCGTCGATCGGCTCTACGAGGGAATCAACGCCTCCGACGAGGACGACATCCTCGTGAACGGATGCGGCTCCGAGGGGAACAACAATGTCCTCAAGGGAGTCTACTTCGACATCATCCGCAACTCCCCTAAGAAGAGGATCATCACGACCCAGGTGGAACACCCCGCCGTCAGCCATACCTGCCGCTTCCTGGAGAGCGTCGGCGCCGAGGTGATTTCCCTCCCGGTCAACGACCGGGGCATCGTGGACCTGGAGACGTTGAAGGCCAACCTGGACCCCGATAAGACGGCACTGGTCTCCATCATGACCGCCAACAACGAAACGGGGCTGATCTTCCCCATTCAGGAGCTGGCCGAATACACCAAGGAGCAGGGGGTCCTCTTCCATACCGACGCCGTCCAGGCCATCGGGAAGATTCCGGTGGATGTCCAGAGGATACCCGTCGACTTTCTCACCTTCAGCGCCCACAAGTTCCACGGCCCCAAGGGGGTCGGCGGCCTCTACATCCGGAAGGGTGTGAAGCTTACTCCCCTCCTCCACGGCGGTGAACAGATGGGCGGCCGAAGGGCGGGAACCCTCGACGTGGCCGGCCTGGTCGCCATGGGAATGGCCATGGAGTTGGCCGTCAATGCTCTGGAGTACGAAGAGAAGGAGGTCCGCCGCCTGAGGGACAAGTTCGAATCCGTCGTTCTCTCCCTCCCGGACACCCTGGTCATCGGAAAGGGTCAACCCCGCACCCCCAATACCACCTTGGCCAGCTTCCGGGGAATCGAGGGGGAAGCCCTGATCTGGGACTTGAACCACCACGGCGTCGCCGCCTCCACCGGCAGCGCCTGCGCCTCGGAATCCCTGGAGCCGAACCCCACCTTCCTGGCGATCGGTATCGACAAGGAGTTGTCCCACACGGGAGTCCGCTTCAGCCTCTCCCGTTTCACCACCGAAGAGGAGATCGATAAAGCAAGCGAGATCCTGGTCCACACGGTGGAACGTCTCAGAAGCATCTCTTCTACCTATACGCAGAGTTCGAGGTGACCCATGGCTAAGAAAGATCTTATCGGCGGTTCTCTCTGGGAGCAGTACTCCCAGAAGGTGAGCGACAGGATGGACAACCCCCGTCACAGGGGCGACATCACCCAGGAGGAGGCCGACGCGAAGAAGCTCAAGCTGATCGTGGCCGACTACGGTGCGGAGGCTTGCGGCGACGCCGTCAGACTCTTCTGGCTCGTCGACCCAAAAACCGACACCATCGTGGACGCTAAGTTTAAGAGCTTCGGTTGCGGCACCGCCATCGCCTCCAGCGACCTGATGGCCGAACTCTGCATCGGGAAGACCGTCGACGAGGCCGTGAAGATCACCAACGTGGACATCGAGTTCCACCTGAGGGATAAGGAGGACGAACCCGCCATTCCCCCTCAGAAGATGCACTGCAGTGTCATGGCCTACGATGTCATCAAACGGGCCGCCGCCATCTACAAGGGCGTAGATTCCAGGGAACTCGAAAAGGAAGAGATCGTCTGCGAATGCGCCAGGGTCAGCATCAAGACCGTTCAGGACGTCATCCGGATCAACGACCTCAAGACCGTCGAGGAGATCACCCGCTTCACCAAGGCCGGAGCCTTCTGCAAATCCTGCGTTCAACCGGGGGGCCACGAGAAGAAGAAGTACTACCTCGTGGACATTCTCAGGGACACCCGGGCCGCCATGGAGAGGGAGGGCCTCAGGAAGGCGGAGACAGAGGGTGGCTTTCCCGCCCTCCCCTTGGTGAGGAAGTTCAAGGCCATCGAGAAGATCGTCGAGGCGGAGGTCCGCCCCCTCCTCTCCAGGGACGGAGGCGACCTAGAGGTCGTGGACGTCAAGGAAAACCCCGAAACCGTAGAGGTTTATATCCGCTACAGCGGCGCCTGCTTAGGTTGCATGAGCAGCGGCAGGGGAACCCTCATGACCATCCAGACGATTCTTCAGGAGAGGCTCTCCCCCCAGATCAGAGTGATCACCCTCTGAGTCTTTTCGCTATCTCCGCGACCCGGCCTCCCAAGAAACGGGCGGCCTCTCTCTCCGCATCCGTAGGCGTCCGTTCCCCCCTTCCTCCGGCGATGGTTGAGGCACCGTAGGGGGAGTTCCCTTCGACCAGGTCGGTCTTCGTCTGAGCCTGAAAGGTGTAGGGAAGGCCGACTATGACCATGCCGTGGTGGAGAAGGGTGGTGTGGAAGGAGGTGATGGTCGTCTCCTGCCCCCCATGCTGGGTGGAGGTGGAGACAAAGACCGCTCCCGGCTTTCCCACCAAGGCCCCCTTCGCCCAGAGTTGGCCCGTGCTGTCCAGAAACTGGCGCATCTGGCCACACATGTTCCCAAACCGGGTCGGCGTACCGAAGAGAATCCCGTCCGCCTCCTCCAGATCTTTCAAGGTCACCGTCGCAACCTGGGAGAACTCTTTCTGAAACGCCGCCGCTCCCAGGGCTTGCAAAACCTCCGGGGTCAGGGTCTCCGGAACCCGCCTCACCAACGCCTGGCACCCGTTTTCGGCAACCCCGGCGGCGGCTTCCCCGGCCAGGGCATGCACGTGTCCGTAGAGGGAGTAGTAGAGCACAAGCACTCTTGTCATAGGGCCTCCTCGAAGGAATCTCTCTGCTGAGATCATAGCAAAGGAGACGCCCAGGAGAAAGGGGAAGAGGCTTTTTCACCCTTCCCGCCGGATGTGGTATGATCTCCTCTACGGAGGCTCCAGTGAACAGGAAAGCGCTCTCTTCTCTCCTTATGTTTCTCTTCGCTCTCGTCTCTCTTTCCGCCGAACAGCCCACCAGGCTCCAACACATCCGGGGAGGCCTCTCCCTCTTAATTACTCCGGAGTGCAACGACGTCGTCCTGGAGGGAGATGATGGGCTTCTCCTGGTGGACACGCCGATGAAGGAGTTCTTCAAGGAGGCCGAGGCGGCCCTCTCCTCCCTCCCCCACCATCGGGTCCGCCTGGTCGTCAACACCCACTTCCACTGGGACCACACCGACGGCAACCCCCTCTACGGATCTCAAGGGGTGGTGATCATCGCCCGCCCGGAGACGCGAGAGCTCCTGACCAAGGAGCACATGTTCGGCACCCGGCGCCAGGCCCCCAGCCCCGCCGAAGGCCTTCCCATGGTTCTGGTCACCTCCCCTACGGAGTTTCTCTTCGCCGGCCAGAGGGTGGTTCTCCTTCCCTTCCCCGGAGGGCATGGGAGCGACGACATGGCCCTCCTCTTCCCGGACCTGAAGGTCATCCACCTGGGAGACCTCCTCTACCCCTCCCCTTTCCCTCTAACCCCCAAGACTCTGGAGAGCTACCTGGTCCGCTTCGGCAAGTCCTTCATCGACGGCCAACCGCCGGAGACCATCTACCTCTCCAGCCACGACCTTCCCTGGAGCCGGCAGGAGATCATCGACCTGCACACCTCCCTCTCCCGGCTACTAAGGAGGGCCAAGCAGTTGAGAAACAGCGGGGTCAAGGGCGAGAAGCTGTTGAACAAGCTTCTCTCTTTCCGCGAGAGCCTCCCGGCCCCGGACAGGGACGGAGCCTCCTCCCCCACAGGGTGGTGCAGGCTCCTCGCACGGCTCATGGGGGCGGACCGTACTTGACCCCTTGGAATAAGACGTGTTATTCTCATCTCTACAAGGGAGGAGAATAGATGGCGCTGATCAACTACCCCCTCAAAGAGATGACCATAAAGGTCGTTTACTACGGGCCTGGGCTCTCAGGCAAGACCTCGAGCCTGAAGTATATCTTCGAGCACCTCCCGGAGAAGAAGAAAGGGAAGATCGTCACCATCGCCACTGAAGGCGACCGAACCTTTTTCTTCGACTTTCTCCCCATCTCCGGAGGAAAGATCGGAGATTTCAATACCCGTATTCAGCTCTACACCGTCCCCGGGCAAGTCTTCTACGAGAAGACCCGCAGGATGGTCTTGCAGGGAACCGACGCCGTAATCTTCGTCGCCGACTCCCAACCCCAGGCCATGCAGGCCAACAAGGACAGCATGAGCAGTCTGGTGAAGAACCTTAAGGTCAACAACCTCGACCCCGCCAAGATTCCCATCGTTCTCGCCTACAACAAGAGAGATCTTCCGGAGGTCCTTCCGGTTCCGACTCTGAACAAGGAGCTCAACCTCTTCGGCTCCCAGTACTTTGAGACCTCCGCGGTCACCGGCGAGAGGGTCGTGGAGACGCTCAAGAGTACTCTGATCTTGGCCTTTCAGAGCGTCAAGGAGAGGTATCGGTTCCAGAACCTGAACCTGTCCAGCGACGACACGGTCATCTTCGACAAGGAGATGATCAAAGAGGAGGAGGATGCCCTGGCCCTCCCCCTGAACCCCTCCGAGGACGAAGCCCTCTTCACTCCCCCGGTCTTCGATGAGCCCCTGACTCCCCCGCGTCCCGCGGCCCCGATCGTCAGGGAGGAACCGACCTTCGAGAGGGAGCCGATTCCCGAGATCTCTCCGGTGGATGAGATCGACGTCGCCCTACTCTACCCGTCGACGAAGTCGGAACTTGACTCCTCGGTCTTCCCCTTGGCCAAGGAAGAAGAGGCTTCCGGCCCCTCTCAGGAGGAGCCTTTCGAAGAGATCTTCCCCCTCTCCGAAGGGATCGATCCGGCCATGGTCCCCTCACCGGAAGAGGATATCTTCGCCGAAGAACCCCTACACCCGATTCCCCCCACCCCTCGCCCGACTTCGCCCGGGAGCCATACTCCCTCTCCGCAACAATCCTCCCAGGCCGTTCCCCTCCCCCCCCTCCGTGTCTCCCTCCTGCAGAACCCCATGGACCTCTCCCTTCCCCTGATCGTTCAGGGAAGAGACGGAGAGGAGAGGTACGTCATCAAGCTCAGCGTCTCCCTGGAGAGAGAGGAGCCTTAAGTTTTTTCCATGCCTCTCTTCCTCCCCACGGATTTCTCTCTTTTCGGTTCATCCATATATCTTACTTAAGGAGGCTTCATGGTTTCTTTTAATTCGCGCGTCAACAAGATCAGTCCGTATATCCCCGGAAAACCTGAAGAGGAGTTGAAAAGGGAACTGGGATTGGACCATATCGTCAAGCTGGCTTCGAACGAAAGCCCCATGGGGGTCTCTCCCCTCGTCAAGGAAGCCATTCTTCATGAGATCGAACGTGTTCCCCTCTACCCCGATGACACCTACCTCACCCTGAAGAAGAAGCTGGCCCTCCGCCACGGCGTTACGCCTCAGGAGATCGTCTTGGGGAACGGCTCCGTGGAGTTGATCAAGAACATCGTCAGCTCCTCCTACGAACCCGGCGACCGCTTCCTGATCTCCCGTCAGTCCTTCATGATGTACCACCAGGCCGTCCAGGAGTACGCCGGGGAAGAGGCCGTCCGCTGGGTCGAGACCAAGGATTACGCCTTTGACATGGAGGAGTTTATCCGCATCGTCCGGGAAGAGAAGAGGATCAAGGCCGTCTTCATCGCCAACCCCAACAACCCCACAGGGTCCTTCATCCCCGAGGAGACCCTTCTGCGGTTTTTGGAGAATTGCCCTCCCGAGACCCTGGTCGTCATGGATGAGGCTTACGCCCTCTTCGCCGACGCCGAGGGGTTCGCGAGCGCCCTGAAGTGGCGCGACCGTTTCCCGAACCTGATCGTCCTGGAGACATTTTCCAAGGCCTTCGGCCTGGCCGGCCTCCGGGTCGGTTACGGAATCGCCCACCCCGAGGTCGCCTCGTCGATCATGAAGGTCAGGCTCCCCTTCCACATCTCCCGTCTCTCCGTGGCCGCCGCCTTGGCCGCCCTGGACGACGAAGAGTTTCTCCAGAAGACCCTTGAAAACAACAGGAGAGGGAAGGCCTTCCTCCTGAGGGAGATCGAAGCCACCGGATTCCGGGTCATCCCCTCCCAGGCCAACTTTCTTCTCTTCCTCCCCCCCCGGGATCCCATCGCCCTCGTGAAGGCCATGGAAAGGAGGGGCGTAATCGTCCGTTCCCTGGTCGCCTTCGGCGTCCCCGAAGGGATCCGGGTGACCGTAGGCACTGAGGAGCAAAACAATATCTTTCTGAAAGCGTTCAAAGAAGCGGTTAAGGAGGTCTACCATGGCTGATCTCATCGTCATTGGAGGAGGTCTGGGGGGGTATTGCGCCGCCCTGCGGGCCGCTCAGAGGGGGAAGAAGGTCACCCTCATCGAGAAGAAGAAGCTGGGAGGAACCTGTCTCAACGTCGGGTGTATTCCCACGAAGGCCTTGCTCTACAGCAGCGGCCTCTACGCCAAGACACGCCACTTCGAGGAGCTCGGTTTGAGCCTGGATGGTGTCGGATTCCAATGGCCTAAGGTTCTTGAATACAAGAGCTCCATCGTCTCACGCCTCACCGGAGGCGTCGAGATTCTTCTCAAGAAAAGCGGCGTCGAAGTGGTGAAGGGAACCGCCAGGTTCACGGGCCCCAAGGTCGTTGAGGTCGAGGGCCGAGAGTACAGCGCCCCCCATGTTCTGTTGGCCACTGGGTCTCAACCCGCCATGCTCCCCTTCCTGAAGGGTCTTCCCAAGAGCAAGGTCATCACCTCCGACGATGTCTTTGAGTTGCCCGCACTACCGAAGCATCTGACGGTCATCGGAGCCGGCGCAATCGGCATCGAGATCGGCTCCGTCATGGCCCGTTTCGGCGCCGAGGTTCACATCGTCGAGATCATGGACCAGATTCTCCCCAAGTCCGACAAGGAGCAGGCCAAGGCCCTCACGAAGCTTCTGAAGAAACAGGGGCTGAAGGTTCACACCTCCACGGCCGTGGTCGGCGTTGTCGAGAAGGGTGAAGGTTTAGAGGTCACCATAAAGGAAGGCGATGTGGAGAGCTCCTTCTCAACCGATCTCCTCCTCGCCTCCACCGGGAGGATCCCCCTCACCCAGGAACTGAACCTGGGAGCGGCGGGCGTTACCACCGATCCCAAGGGGTTCGTGAAGACCGACGAAAAGTTCTTCGTCAACGGTTGGCTCCTGGCGGTCGGTGACGTCCGGGGCGGCAAGCTTCTCGCCCACAAAGCCGTCCACGAAGGGCTCTACGCCATGGAGAACCTCTACGGTGACGGGAACCGAAGGGTCATCGAAGACGCCCTCATTCCCGACGTCGTTTACTCCGAGCCGGAGCTGGCCTCGGTAGGTCTGACCGAGGAGGAGGCTAAGGCCCTCTACGGCGAGCAGGTCAAGATCGGCCGCTTCCCCCTCATGGCCAACGGGCGTTCCCTGATTCAGAGGGAGGCGGAGGGCCAGATGAAGGTGGTCTTCGGCGAGGGGAAGCTGGTGGGTGCCTCCCTCCTCGCCCCGGCGGCGGGGGAGATGATCGCCGGAATCGGCGCCATGGTGGGCGCTAAGATGGATTACCACCGGGTCGAAGAGGTGATCTTCCCCCACCCGACGGTGGCCGAATCTATCGGAGAAGCCTTCATGAACGCCTTCGGTGAGGCGCTTCACACGGTGAACCGGTAAAAAAAAAGAGGGGATGGTCCGGAAGGACCATCCCCTCTCCCCGCCTCAAAACTCTCCTATTTCGCCTCTCCCGCGCCCTCCTTTTTTCTCAGGGCGCGACAGGTCTCGGCGATCAGGAAAAGGCTCAGGATCATGAGCACAAGACCCAGAACCCCCGATATAACAGTATCGGGACCCAACTTCCCCATCAGCAAAGGTTTCACCAAGAGGGTCAGGGACCAGAGGCTCATGGAGAGCATCACCACCAGGGGAGCGACCACGAAGCCGATGGAGCGTCCGCTCCTCTTCAACCAGACCGCCAGGGCCAGAAGGGTCAGGGCCGCCAGGAGCTGGTTGCTGGAACCGAAGATGGGCCAGGCCACCAGGTATCCCTTCTCCTTGGTGGAGAGGAGGAAGATCAGGGGAAGGACGAGGGTAGCCACCGTGGAGAGGAAGGAGGCGAACCTTCCCTTGAGGCCGGTAAGCTCCTGGAAGATGTACCTGGCCAAACGGGTGCACACGTCCAAGGTATCGTAGACGAAGGTGGAAAAGGCCAGGAGCGCGAAGGAGAGCGCCAGGGAGGGATCGATCTTGATCATCCCCAGGTAGCGGGCGATTCCCCGGGCGTAGATCATGTTGGGGTCATCCTTCAGGGAGGGATCGCCGGGGGCCAAGACCATGACCGTCGCCAGGGCGAGGATGGCGACCACCGCCTCCAGGAGCATGGCCCCGTAGCCTACGGGTTTGGCGTCCCTCTCCTTGGCCAGCTGTTTCGAGGTCGTCCCGGAGGCCACGATGCCGTGAAAGCCCGAGCAGGCGCCGCAGGCCACGGTAATGAAGAGCAAGGGGAAGAGAGCCTTTCCGTTGAGGGCGCTGCTTAGACCCTGCAGGTTTACGGCGGGATAGGTGACCTTGAGGCCTCCGAAGAGGGCCCCTCCTAAACCGGCGCCGATGACCAGATAGAGAAGCCAACCGCCCAGGTACCCCCTGGGTTGAAGGAGCAACCAGACGGGGATGACGGAAGCGATGAAGCAGTAACTGAGCAGGACCACATCCCACTGCTTCACGGAGACCGTGGAGAAGAAGGTAAGCAGGGAGGAGGGCATCCGGGGACCGATCCAGATAATGAAGAGGACCAGGGGGAGAAAGATCAGAGTCGCCTTTCCCGGGCTCACCCGGAAACGGTAGAGGAGAATCCCCATCGCCATGGCCGCCAGGATGTAGAGGACCGAAGAGGCGGCCACCCCGGCGCCGAAGGGTTCGCCGGAGGTTCCCACGGAGCGGAAGGTCTGGGCCGTGATGTCCGTGAAGGCGGCCACCACGTAGATCAGGCAGAGCCAGACGAAGATCAGGAAGAGCCGGTAGGCCGTGGGTGAGAGGTAACGGCGGACCACGTTCCCGATCGACTCCCCTCCGTGGCGGACCGAGGCCACAAGGCTGGAAAAGTCGTGAACTCCCCCGACAAAGATGGAGCCCAGGACAATCCAGAGGAGAGTCGGCAGCCACCCGAACCAGATTCCCGCCAGAATCGGGCCGACCACGGGGCCGGCGGCGGCAATGGCGGAGAAGTGTTGACCCAGCAGGAGGCCGGAGGAGGCGGGCACATAGTCGACACCATCGTTGACCTTTACAGCGGGGGTGGGCTGAGAATCATCCAAGTCGAACCGGCGGGAGAGGCGCTTACCGTAAATAAAGTACGCGACCAGCAGAACCGCCGCGGAGAAGAGAACGATCGGGGCGATCATCTTCGCCCCCGGAAGGTGTTGTAGGTAGACATAGACTATTCTACATCCAAGGGAAAAAAGGAACAAGGGAGAGGAAAAGCACGACGTTCTATTTTGACGTTTCCCTCAAAACCGTCAAAAAAAGGATAAGGGTTTCCTCAGAAACCGTGGGTCCAAGAGAGGTTGACCGGTCCGGAGCTCTCCCCTTTCCAAGTCATCCCCCTCCCCGGTTCGATGGTTCCGACCGGAATCCAGGAGGCCTCCAGAAGGGCCTTCCGACTCACGGCGGGGGCGGTGGCGATCAACTCGAACTCCTCACCGCTGTTGAGACAGAAGCTCTCCCAAGGGATTCCTTCGGCCTGCGCCTGGGTTTCGATCCAAGGGTCTTTCGGCCAACAGGAGAGGTCCAGGGAGGCTCCCACACCCGACTCCTCGAGGATATGGCCGAGATCCTGGACAAACCCATCGGAGATGTCGATGAGGCCGTGGATCTCGTTCTCCTCCAGGAAAGGGATAAGGTCGGCTCGGCACGAGGGCTGGAAGTACTTCTCCCCGGCCTTGGGGTGGTCCACCCTCCCCTCCTTGAGAAAAAGGTTGAGTCCGGCCCTGGCGTAGCCCAGGGGAGCGGAAACCCAGATCTGATCACCCGGCCGGGCGCCTGAACGGTAGAGGGGCCGGCCGCCGTGGCCCAAGAGGGTCAGGGAGAGGGTGAGTTCCTCCCCGCGGACCGTATCCCCCCCGAGGAGGTAGACACCGAAGCGGCGAAGCTCTCCGGTGATTCCACGGATCAAGGCCTCGGTCTCACCGCCCTCCATCACCGGCAGGGAGAGGCCCAGAAGGGCCCAGAGGGGGCGGCCTCCCATGGCGACGATGTCGCTGACGTTGGCGTTGACCAGCTTCCTGCCAAGACTCTCCGCAGGATAGCCTGGACGAAGGAAGTGAGAGCCCTCGGTCATGAGGTCTTTGGTCAGGAAGAGGTACTCCTCTCCCCACCGGACCACGGCGCAATCGTCCCCGATCCCCTTGACAACGTCCCCCCCTTGGGGAGGAAGCTCACCGGAGATCCGGCGGATCAGCTCCCACTCGTTCATAGGCCGGAGCGGATATGGACGATGTCGCCGTCTTTGACGGGATACTCCTTCCCTTCCAGACGGAGGAGAGCCTTCTCCTTGGCCCCTTTGAAGCCTCCCACCTTGATCAGGTCTTCCCAGAAGATCACCTCGGCACGGATGAAGCCCTTCTGAAGGTCGGTGTGAATCTTCCCGGCCGCATCGTAGGCCGAGTCTCCTTTGTGTATCGTCCAGGCCCGGACTTCGTCCTCTCCCACGGTGAAGAAGGAGCGGAGGTTCAGGAGACTGTAGCTCTCCCGGATAAAGTGGTCCCTGACGGAGTGGGAGATCCCATAGGCCTCCAGAAACTCCCTCCTTTGGGACTCCTCGGTGATTTCGGAGAGTTCGGCCTCAATCTTCCCGTAGAAGCAGAGGACCATCCGGTTGTTCCCGCCCTCTTCCCAGCTCTCCATCCCTTCGCCCAGGTTGACCATGTGGATCAGAGGCTTCCGGCTCAGGAACTCGAAACCCCGGATTCGATTCTCTTCATGGGGCTCCAGCACGACCTCCCGGAGGGGATGCCCGGCCTCAAGGTGCTCCTTGAGCTTGAGCATCAGGGCCTTCTCCTCCTCCCCATCCTTGTTCTTGGCTTTTTTCAGGTCCTTCTCGAGCCGTTCGAGGCGTGTCTCCACGGAGATCTGGTCCGTCAGCAGAAGCTCCGCCTCCATGGAGAGGATGTCCCGCTTGGGGTCTACCTTCCCGGCGGGATGGGGGATCTCGGGGTCCTCGAACCCTCTGACCACGTGGACCATACCGTCACCCCGGCGGAGGAGATCGACGAAGGTGGATCCTTTCACCTCTCCGTAGGCGAGGCTCCCAGTATCCAGGTACTCCACCTGGGCGGGTTTGACGATGGTATGGTAGAGTTCGTTCAGCTGGGTCAGCCTGGGGTCGGGTACTTCGACGATCGCCTTATGGAGTTCCCCTTTGGAGGAGAACTTGTCCACCGCCTCTTTCTGCCCGGTCAGAAGGTTGAAGAGTGTTGTTTTCCCCGTCTTGGGGTACCCGAAGAGATTGAAAATCATAGCGCCTCCCTGGAAGTCCGATTCTTCAGTGGGCCGAATCCGACCCCTTGGTGAGAACCTCTTCGATCCGAAGGAGGAGGTTCTCCGGAGTGATTCGGTTCATGCAGGCCATTGTATCACACTCCCGGCGGAAACAGAAGGAGCACTCCAGGCCTGAGGTTACCGTCGCCGAGAGGGGGTTGAGGGGACCGTTCCGCTTCGGAGGGGTCGGCCCGAAGAGACCCACCGTGAGCCTCCCGAGGGCGTCGGCCATGTGGAGGGGGAAACTGTCCGCCGAGACGGTCAGGAGTGAACCCTCCAGGAGCGCCGTAACCTCCGGCAGGGTCAGGAAGGGAGTCGGAAGAACCTGACCCCCCGTGAGCCGGGAGATCTCCCAGGCTTGGGCCTCCTCCGCCGGGGCCCCCCAGAGGAGGAGGGGGTCGTAGCCACGCTCCTTGAGCCCCAGGGCGGTCTTTGCCCAAGAGGGGGAAGGCCATCTCTTGGTCTTCCACGCCCCCCCGACGTTGAGCAGAATCCTTCGGGAGGAGTGACCACCCGCCTTTTTCCCCAACGACTCCTGGGCCTGAGCGGGAATCCGGATCCCCGGGTAGAGGGGACGGCCGGGTTCGAGTCCCAGGAGGGTCAGGAGGTGGAGGTTCTTGCGGGTCACATGCTCCCCCTCGTCGAAGGGGGCGGCCCTCTTGGTGTACAAGGGAGAGGCGGCTCCCTCTCGAAGGTTCTCCCCGGCAAAGCCCATCCTCTCCTTGGAACCGAGCAGGAGCCCTGTGAAGGCGGATTTCAATGTTCCCTGGAAGTCCAGGGAGAGATCGGGGCGGACCCTCCTCAGGTCCCTCAAGGCCCGAAGGTTCTCCCGGAGGTTTTCTCCTCTCCTCAGGGCCCTGGTGTCGATGGGGAGAAGGTCGTCGATTCCCTCCACCATCTCCAGGAGGGGAAGGCACCTCCTTTCGGCAACCCAGAGGATGCGGCTCTCCGGGAAAGAGCTCCTCAGGAGCCGGAAGGCCGGGAGGGTGTGGAGGATATCCCCCAGGGCGCTCAGCCTAAGGACGACGATCGTCTGCATAGACCCGCCGGATCCGGGTGATCACATCGGTGGAAGAGGTGATTCTGGGACCGCCGCAGATGGCCGTCTCGATTCCCAGGGAGCGGGAGGTCTCCCTCTCCGGAACCGTGTCCACGGTGTAGTCGGAGCCCTTGGCGTGGACATGGGGACGGAGGATCCTGAGAAGAGGTTCCACCGTAGATTCGTCGAAGAGGACGACGTAATCGACGCACCTGAGAGAGGCGACGATGAGGGCCCGGGAGCCTTGGTCCACCACCGGTCGGGAGGGGCCCTTAAGGTTTCTCACCGAGAGGTCGCTGTTGACGGCGACAACGAGAAGGTCTCCCAGGGCCCTTGCCCCTTGGAGGTAGCGAAGATGGCCTATGTGGAAGAGGTCGAAGGCGCCGTTGGCTAAGACGATCCTTTTCTTCTCCTCTCTGGCCTTCTCCAGCTCAAGCCTGAGCGAGTCTATCGAGAGAATCCTTGTAGAGGTCGGTTCCATTCTTCAGCTCCCTTGGGGTCAGTACCGCGGCCCCCATCTTCATGACGCTCAAGGCTCCGGCCAGGTTGGCCAGGAGGGATGCGCGCAGGAAGCTTCCCGACGCAGCCCAGGCCAGAGAGAAGACGGAGATCACCGTATCCCCCGCGCCGGTGACATCCACGATCTGGGTGTCTCCAAAGATGGGGAAGAGACGGTGTTTCACGCCCTTCTCGGCCAGGAGCATCCCCCGGGAGCCCCTCGTCACCAGAAGGCATTCGCAGGCGGTGGACTTCAAGAGCCTTCCGGCGGCTATCTCCACGCTCCTCTCTCCCTCCCCCTTCACCTCCGCCGAGGAGAGGGCTTCGGACTCGTTGGGGGTGAGCGCGGTCACATCCTTGTAACCCCGGCACTGGAAGCGGGAATCCACGAAGACCGGAGGAAGGGGTCTGATCCTTCGCAGGCTCCGGAGCTGGGGGGGGTCGAAGAGGGAGTAACCGTAGTCGGAGATGATGAGAAGGTCCGCCCCCTCCAGGGCTTGGGCTGTCCTCTCCACCATTCCCCGATGGCTCTTGGAGAAGGGCGCCTCCCGATCGAGCCGAAGAATCTGTTGCTTACGGGTGTTGCTCTCGCCCGCCATGACCCGGGTCTTCACGGGCGTGGAGAAGCCTTTCACCCGTCTGACACCGGTGACGTCGGCGCCGTCCCTCTTGAGGAGGTCGAGAAGGATCTCCGCCTCCCGATCCTCCCCCAGGGTGGAGACCACCCGAACCTTCGCCCCCAAGGAGAGAAGGTTACGGACCGTGTTCCCGGCTCCGCCGAGGAGGTACTCCTCCCTGTCCTGGGCGAGAATCAAAACCGGAGCCTCCCGGGAAATCCGGGACGTCCGGGTGTAGAGGTAGCGGTCCAGAATCAAGTCACCCGAGACCACGACGGTCCGCGGGGTCAAGCTGTCGATCAAACCGTGCCAGGGGTTCACAGGAGTGTCAGGTTATCTCCTCGATTTTTTCGAGGCAGCTGCGGCTCAACTTCAAAACCTTCGTCCAGCGACGGCGGCTCTCCTCCATTTTTTCGAGGTATTGAGGACTCTCGAAGTACCTCAGAACCCTCTGCCGGACAGGAAAGATCTGGGAGTCCCACTTCCAAACGTAACTCTTCTTGAGAATCCCGTACTTGATACAGTTGTGATAGACCGCCCAGGAGAGGTCGGCGAAGCCCAACTGATCGATGAACTTCTCGTAGACAGCCCTGAACTCTCCCTCCTTCTCGGGGTGGAGGAACTGGAAGAGGTGGCGGTACATCATGGCGTTATGGAAGAATTGGGGCTTGGCGACGATCCCGTCCACGCCTAAGTCTCTGGCCAGAAGCCGGAAGAGAATGAAGAGTTCCCGGCGGATGCCCAGGCCCGGATGGTTCTGCCCGGGAAGCTGTCTCCTCTCCCGGCCGAAACCGCTTCGCGGGTTCTGGAGGGTAAGCCATTCGATCACCAAGAAGAAGAG
>Ga0209099_1001158_pt1 | contig 27812 bp, 24 predicted proteins | sample AD_JPNHW2_MetaG_FD_184430 | JGI IMG/M metagenome (GOLD analysis project Ga0209099, IMG submission 184430) | Active sludge microbial communities of municipal wastewater-treating anaerobic digesters from Japan - AD_JPNHW2_MetaG (SPAdes) (version 2) | ecosystem: Engineered > Bioreactor > Anaerobic... | reverse complement strand
GGATTGCAAAAATACAACCTTTTTTTATTTTTGCAACCTATCCTAATCTTTTTTTTTATATTTTTTATTATTCTCCTGTATATCAAGAAAATATTTTTCTAATTCTAAGCTAATTTTGTTGATAAGAAGGAATAATCACTTAGTAATAATCAATAATGCAGATAGAATTTTGAAGTAATTGAACCTTTATTTCTCAGGGAATAAAACAAAAATATTAATTTGAATAAAAATAATTGTATATTAAAAAAAAATGTATTTTTGCACCCACAAAAATTATAGTATAAATTTAACAAGAAAGAGGTATTATTTATGATTGTTGTTCCCGTTAAAGAAGGCGAAACCATTGAAAGGGCGCTAAAAAAATTAAAAAGAAAATTTGAAAAGACCGGTGTAGTAAGAGAATTGCGTAATAGACAAAAATTCACTAAACCGAGCGTTATCAAAAGGGAACAAAAGTTGAAAGCTATTTATGTTCAACAACTTCAATCAAAAGAAGCAGAATAAAATAGTTGACACTTGCGATAAAAGGCGGATTTAAAAAAATCCGCTTTTTTTTTATTTATTTCTAACAAAATTGGTTGTTTTACGTTATATAGATATATAATAATATAGTATCATGAATTCCCTTTCAGGTTTTATTGATTATTTAAAATACGAAAAAAGAGGATCCTTAAATACTGTTATATCTTATAAGACAGATTTGGAGCAATTTTTTGCATATTTAGAACAAAAATTTCAAATCATTGATATTAAAGATATTGATTCAAAAATAATCAGAACATGGATCATAACATTAGTTGAAGAAGGGCTCAGTGCAAGAAGCATAAACAGAAAAATCAGTTCTTTGAAATCCTTCTTTAAATATCATAATCGTATAAAAACAATTACACATAATCCAACAAAGCAGATTACTTCTCCCAAAATTGCAAAGCGCTTACCGGAATTTGTAGCACAAGAAGACATGGAACATTTGTTTAATGAAGATTTGTTTGCTAACACTTATGAAGGATGGCGTGATCGTGTAATCATTGAACTTTTTTACTCTACCGGAATGCGTCTTTCAGAACTTATCAATTTAAAATTCCAAGATATCGATTTTTATGAAAAGAGCATAAAAGTTCTTGGAAAAAGAAATAAAGAAAGAATTATTCCGCTTGGAAATATTGCTATTGAGGCACTTCAAAAATATTTGTTGTTTTTTGAAAGCAAATTTGGTGAATCAAAGAAATATTTTCATATCTTTGTTACCTCTAAAGCCAATAAAATTTATCCGAAAGCTGTTTACATAATAGTTCGAAAATATCTGGATATGGTGACCACAATTGACAAAAGAAGCCCTCACGTAATTCGTCATACCTTTGCAACGCATCTGTTGAATAACGGTGCAGACATCAATGCCATAAAAGAAATATTGGGACATTCCAGTTTGGCAGCGACTCAAGTATACACTCACAATTCTATTGACAAATTAAAAGCTATATATAAACAAGCCCATCCAAGGGCATAAAAAAGGAGGTCATTATGAATATTAACATTACATCTGTCCATTTTAAAGCAGATCAAAAACTTGAAAATTTTATTACTGAAAAAGTTGAAAAAATGTCAAAAGTCTATGACGGCATTCTTAGCTCTGAAGTGACTTTAAAACTGGAAAACACCGAAAGACCTGAAAACAAAACTTGCGAAATTAATATGAAAATTCGTGGCAATAATGTTTTAGCCGGGAAAACCGCAAAAACATTTGAAGAAGCAACTGATTTGGCTGTGGAAGCCACAAGAAAGCAACTTCAGAAAATAAAAGATAAAGAACGCGGTAATTAATATCGTATGCCCGTAATTTTTTCTAATAAAATTGACTCTTCCACCTCTCTATGTGTATGGCACATAACAGAGACGGAAGAGTCTCTTTTTTCAAACCTGATTTTAAATGATGATGATATTTCAAATATCATTCGCCTTAAATTAAATAAACGAAGAGTAGAAAAGTTGGCTTGCCGTCAATGTTTAGCTTATCTTCTTAAAGATAACAATATTGATCTTCACTATGGGAGCCATGGAGAACCTATTATTCATAATTACTACATTTCATTTTCTCATTCTGACAAATTTGCAGCAGTAGCTATTTCAAAAAAATATCCTGTGGGTATTGATATTGAGAAAATGGGAACAAGAATTATTCCTCTGACTTATAAATTTATGAATGAAAAGGAATTAGAAATATCTGAATCTAATAATTCTGAATATTTTCATTATTTTTGGGGCGCAAAAGAGGCTATTTATAAAATTCACAAAGAGAAAAATTTAGATTTCAAAGAGAATATATTAGTTAAAAAGAATGAACAAAAAGGATATTTATTGAGCGGAAAATCTAAATGTGAATTTAAAATATACAATTGGATAGTAGAAAAAATGATGTTAGTTTGTGTTACTAGAATTAATGAATAAGGAATGGATTTTAAAATAAGAGTAGCTGAAAAAACTGATGCTAAAGACCTTTATTCCTTAAACTCAAGATGGCAGGGAGAAAGGATGAATGAAGATTCCAAAAAAAATTACGGATTTCTATCTGCTTCTTTTTCTGAAAATGATTTCAAAATTTTAATTTCTCATGAGGAAGTTGTAGTTGCAACGTATGGTAATCTAATTATTGGCTATTATCTTATCAACAATTATGTTGACACAGAAAAATTCAGACTGGGGAAATCGATTGTTCAAAAAATAAAAAATGATAATAAAATTCCTTCGGGTTGTAAAGTTGCTCTTGGAGCTCAAGTTCTTATAGAGGTCGATTATCGGGGAAATAATCTTACTAATAAAATGCTTTATTTACTATGTAAAAATGTCAGTCATAAATATGATTATTTTTATAGTTCAATCAAAAAAAATAACATTCAATCAATTAAAGCAAACTTGAGAAACGGATGGAAGATTGTTGAGGAAGATGAGACTCTTTTTTTTGTATTTTTGCACACAAAGGATTATTTATTGAATTCAAAAAATTTTGAGAAATGAAAAATATATTAATCACTGGAGGTGCGGGATTTATAGGATCTCACGTTGTCAGATTATTTGTCAACAAATACCCTGATTACCAAATATTCAATCTTGACAAACTCACTTATTGTGGAAATTTAGAAAATCTCAAAGACATAGAAACCAAGAAAAATTACCAATTTATCAAAGGTGATATTATTGATAATGAATTTATTACAAAAATATTTCAGCAATATCGTTTTGAGGGAATTATTCACTTGGCAGCTGAATCTCATGTAGATCGTTCCATCACCAATCCTATGGAATTTATATATACTAATGTTATCGGGACAGTAAATTTGCTCAATGCAGCTAAAACTATCTGGAAGGATTGTTTTGAGGGAAAACTTTTTTATCATATCTCAACCGATGAAGTTTACGGCACATTAGGAGATACAGGGGCCTTCGACGAAAAGTGTCCATATGATCCACACAGTCCTTATTCTGCTTCAAAAGCAAGTTCTGACCATTTTGTCAGAGCTTATCATGATACCTACAAACTGCCGGTTGTTATTTCCAACTGTTCAAACAATTACGGTCCAAATCAATTTCCCGAAAAGTTAATTCCATTATTCATCAATAACATCAAACAAAACAATCCACTGCCTGTATATGGCAAGGGGATCAATGTTCGTGACTGGCTTTACGTAGAGGATCATGCCAAAGCAATAGATATTATTTTTCATCATGCCAAAAATGGCGAAACCTATAATATTGGGGGTAATAACGAATGGAAAAATATTGATTTGATTAAGGAATTAATTAAAATTATGGATGATAAACTTGGTCGACCCGTAGGCACATCAGATAAACTCATCACCTATGTAACTGATCGGGCAGGCCATGATCTTCGATACGCCATTGATGCAAGAAAATTAAAAAAAGAACTTGGATGGGAACCTGAGATTAAATTTTCCGAAGGATTTAAAAAAACGGTCGATTGGTATTTAAATAATGAAAAATGGCTTAAAAATGTCACATCCGGATCCTATCAAGAATACTACAAAAAAATGTATCATAATAGATAATTTATTTAGATAAACAATCAACATAGGTACATTGGGTTAATTGTTGGAGCCAAAAAACGGTCGTGGAAGTCTTGAAGCTCAATTAATGAAAACATTAATTAAAAATGTCAGGAATGAATAATAAAAGATGGTCATCCCTTATTTAACAAACTCAATTTTAACATTAAGAATTTTTCTCAAGGATGAAAGGAATTTATCAGCTTCACTACGGCGGACGGTAAAAGTAATCATATATTTATCCAAATAAGTCTGATCACTAATTTTAATAGAATCATTTTTAAGCACTTTCATAACAGCATTCATCTCCGAAAAATCAAATAAGAGTCTATAGGTTTCATCAATGGTTTTTTCAATTATTATATTAGCATCAATAGCATCTTTCGCAGCAGTTCTGTATGCATTTATTAATCCGGGAATACCCAGTTTAATCCCACCAAAATATCTGACCACAACAACAAGCACATTAGTAAGATCATAAGACAACAACTGTCCATATATTGGTCTCCCGGCACTACCGGAAGGTTCTCCATCATCATAAACTCTATAAGCATTTTTTTCGGCTCCTAAAATATATGCATAGGAATGGTGTCTGGCATCATAATAAGATTTTCGGATATCGGCAAGATATTGCTTCACCTGATCTTCATTTTCAACCGGAAAAGCAAGAGCAATAAAACGGCTACCTTTTTCTGTATAAAGACCTTTAGAATGATCAGCCAATGTTTTATATGTGTCGTCGAACATATCGGATAACATTATTATTAATAACAACTTCCCTATCAGGCATTTGATTGATCACTGGGGCTTTCAGCCCTTTTCCCCATTGCTGATTACCAATTAAAATTCGTGCTTCATCCCACAAGCCAGCATTCAGAAAGCTATCTAAAGTTTTACGACCGCCTTCAACCAAGAGCGACTGGATATTTTGAGAATAGAGCACATTCATAGCTTCAGTCAAATTTTCAGGAAGCATCGAATAATAATCTGAAGAGGAAGCAACATCACGATTTATAACAAATCGTGCAGGATTTTTACCCGAATACAATCTATTTGTAAGTTGCGGTTTATCGTGAATCATCGTATTATATCCTATTAAAATAGCATCTTCTTCACTACGCCACTTATGAACGATAACTCTTAGTTCCTGATTAGTAATCCAATAGGATTCAATTTCACCCTCATTTCTTCTTTCAATATCAATAAATCCATCAGACGTTTGCGCCCATTTCAAAATAATGTAAGGACGCTTAAGATTATGAAAAGTAAAGAATCTCCGATTCAACTCTCGGCATTGATCTTCCAAAATATTGACAATAACATTTACTCCTGCACTATTTAATTTGCTGACACCTTGCCCGTTGACTTTTGAATTAGGATCAATATTTCCAATCACAACCTCAGGAATGCCTGCCTGAATAATTGCATCGGCACAAGGTGGCGTTTTCCCAAAATGAGAACAAGGTTCCAAATTAACAAAGAGTGTGGAATTTTTGAGTAAGTCTGGATTTTTAACTGAATGGATAGCATTAATTTCAGCATGATTATCTCCATATTGTCGATGCCAACCTTCCCCGATAATCAATTCATCTGACACAATAACAGCCCCCACCATTGGATTAGGTTGCACTCTACCCAATCCTAAAGAAGCCAATTCAAGGCATCTTTGCATATAACTTTCTAGCAGGGCTTTTTTCATAATTAAAAACCTTAATGCTGTTTAGTGACAAAATAAGACAGTGGTTGCACTTGTCTGTCAAAATGGAAGAACTGCATTTTATAAAAGTTTTTGGTATTGTTATTAATCACCCCATAAAAACGGTCACGGCTATATGAAGCAGTAATTTTATCGACCATATCCATTTCATCAAAATAAGGACCATCTTCATTAATCATTTTATATAGTTTTAATTGAGTTTTTTCACCCTCTATATCTGTTAAAGTAATAATTTTAAAGAGATTATTGTTAAGAATAGAATCTTTTTTTCCGACAGACATCCCTATTACTAAAGATTCAAAGTTCTTATTTCTGAATTCTGATAGCATATCAATTAACTTAGAAGTATCATAATCCATTACTTTTTCATTTTTATAATTATATAAATCAAAAAAGCGGGCACCGGTTTTAATAACTTTAAAAGATTCTGATGGATTTTCAATATCTTGAAATTCGACTGATTTAATACGAGTAATTTTTGTTTCAAAAACACGGTGACTAATCCAATCCAACGAAAACTGAGAGAATCTGGGAGTAACAAAACCTCTAAAACCAGGGATATAAACAATATAAGGTTCGTCCATCCCTTCCAGAAGGGCAAAATTGGCCATGTTGTCCTGCGTAGCAGGTCCCATATAATAAGTTTTGGTCAATCTTTCTTTTTCTGCAATTTTAATTCCGAAAATGGTAAATTTTGGAGCTTTTTCATACACTTCGACTTTAACTGAACCCGCAGCTAGCATGGCATTTACATTGCTTAGAGCAGTTTTTGGAACCGACTGTCTAACAGTCAAATTCAGTAAAGTTGAAAGAAGAATGTCGATATTGTCTTTAAGTGCGGGAATAGTATCATCAACCATCCATCCTTTTGGGGTTCTGGACAGCAATACCTTATTTCCATGCATATCTGCTAAGAAAATCTTGACGACCTTAGAAGAATCCTTAATTGAAAATGTTTTGGAATCGGGTCCGGCATTTCCAGTACCTTTAAAAACACCATTTTCATATAATAATACAAAGCATGAAACCAATACAAGTAAAATTGCCACAAATAAATAGACTAAGTTTTTCTTTTTCATATTTTTTAATTTTTAGAGTGCAAAAATAGTGAATTTGTTGATTATAGATTTAACCTTTCTGTAAGAGATAAAAAAATGTATTTTTGCACAAATTAATAATATTAATGAATTTACTCTCCGTAAACAATTTCTCATTAGAACTGCGGCAGGATTCTAACTGGAAACCTATATTACAAAGAATCAGTTTTGAAATACAAAAAGGGGAAACTTTGGGGATTGTTGGAGAGTCAGGATCCGGAAAATCAGTTACTGCTCTTTCCATAATGCGTCTTATTGACAAAAAAATATCCAAAATCATTTCCGGAAACATTTTTTTTACTGATAAGGAGGAGAAAGAGACATTGGATTTACTACATTTGTCAGAAAAACAACTCTGTAAAATACGGGGTAATAAAATTGCCATGATATTTCAAGAGCCGATGACATCTCTAAATCCGGTCATAAAGTGTGGCAAACAGATTACTGAAGCAATTTTATTACATAACAAAATATCAAAAAAAGAAGCTCATAATCAAGTTATTGAACTGTTTAAAGAAGTAATGTTACTCCACCCGGAAAAAATTTTCGATTCTTATCCTTTTGAACTTTCAGGTGGACAAAAACAACGGGTAATGATTGCCATGGCCATGAGTTGCAAGCCTGACATCCTAATTGCCGATGAACCAACTACTGCGCTAGATGTTTCTGTTCAAAAAGGCATTATTGAACTTATAAAAAAACTGCAACAAAAACACGGAATGAGTGTCATTTTTATCACTCATGATTTGGGGGTGGTAGCAGAAATTGCCGACAGAGTCATTGTTTTATTCAAAGGAGAAATTGTTGAAACAGGAACAGTCCGTTCAATTTTCAATGATCCTAAGCATCCATATACAAAAGGTCTTTGGGCATGTCGCCCACCACTAAATGTTCGTTTGAAAGTACTCCCCACGGTTGAAGATTTTCTCAAATCATACCAAAAAAAAGAAGAGCAAAATATTGACAGTGTAATTTCGGCACTTACTGTTTCTGAAGAAGAACGTAGGAAATCACATGCTCATATTTACAGCCATTCTCCACTTCTTAGAATTGAAAACCTGAGTAAGAGATATCCTATACGCCGAAAAAAATTATTTGAAAAAAAAGAATATTTCGAAGCATTAAAAGATGTCTCTTTGGAAGTATTCGAAGGTGAAACACTTGGCTTAGTCGGGGAATCAGGTTGTGGTAAAACAACTTTAGGGAGGACCATGATTCGACTAATAGAGCCTACCTACGGCAAGGTGTTTTATAAAGAAGAAGATATTACTCAATTATCTCCCCAAAAAATGCGTTATTTGCGAAAAGATTTACAAATTATTTTACAAGACCCTTATTCATCATTGAATCAAAGAATTACAGTTGGATCAGCACTCATAGAGCCCATGAAAGTTCATCGTATTTATTCAAGTGATAAAGAGCGAAAAAAAAGAGCCATAGAGTTGCTTGAACGTGTAGGGTTAAACGAAACTCATTTTTACCGCTATCCCCATGAATTTTCGGGAGGGCAAAGACAAAGAATTTCAATTGCCCGTGCTTTAGCTGTCTCACCACGCTTCATTATTTGTGATGAATCAGTTTCTGCCCTAGATGTTTCAATTCAAGCCCAAGTTCTCAATCTTCTTAATGAGTTAAAAAAAGAATATAAGTTTACCTACATTTTCATTTCTCATGATCTTTCAGTTGTAAAATTCATGTCTGATAGAATGGCAGTTATGCAAAATGGTAAGATAGTGGAATTTAATGATGCTGACGAAATATACTTTAATCCACAAACTGAATACTCAAAAAATCTTATTGAATCCATTCCCAAAGGGATAGTCATATAAAACTTAACCATTAAAAAACTAAATTATTAAATTTGAAAATATTATGGAAAGAGCCCTAAAATTAAAAACAAAAGAGATAATCAAATTAATTTTCCGAATACTTATTGGGGGATTATTTATCCTTACAGCAACCCTAAAATTATTCTCTCTGGACCAATTTGAATTATACGTTTATAGTTTTGGCATTTTCAACTATGTCATGGTAACTGTATTGGTAAGATTATTAATTACATTTGAGTTCTTAATGGGTATATTTCTTATTGCAAAAATTTATTATAAACCGGTTTGGTGGCTTACCATGCTTTCTTTGGTGGGTTTTACCTTTTTTCTCATTTGGGTTGCCATTTTTCGGAATGATTCAAATTGTCACTGTTTCGGAGATTTTGTTGAGCTTGACCCCATCAGATCTATCATCAAAAACGTAATAACTATGCTTCTTCTTCTTTTTATTTTTAAAGAAAAAGATTATCATTTCAAATTTAAAAAATGGCTAACCAGAATTGCATTTGCAGTGGCAATTATTCTACCTTTTTTCGTATTTCCCATGGATGCACTATACAACCAATTTGTTGATCCACATGGACCTGTAAACAGTAAATCATTCAGGGAATTGAAAGCCGACACAACTTTTGCTGAGATGAACCTTGATTCGGGGAATTATGTAATTGGAATTTTCTTTGCTCAATGTAAATATTGCAAATTAAGTATTGAAAAATTAAACTCTATAGCTGAAAGACATGGATTAGACAAAAGTCATATTTTAATATTCATAAGCGGGAATGAAAAAAGTATTGACAATTTTAAAAAGGAAACGAAAGCTACAGATTATTCCTATCATGTAATTAATCCATTTAAGGCTCTAAATATAACCTATGGAAAGTTTCCCATGTTTATTTTGATTGAAAATGGAGTAATCAAAAATACCATGGATTTAAGAGGAATCAATGAAAAAGAACTTGTCAATTTTCTGCCTAAAAATTGATAGTTTTACTTACAAATGGTTCCTGTTCCAGTGTCGGAATATTGACTACATTCTTCGTACGGGCTGATTTCGATTTCCGAATAACTGGAATTCGAAGAATTGGTACAAGTGCAAAATTTCTCACAAGAACTAAAAAATGTTGCAAAAAAAATTAAAATTAAAATATATTTCATAACACTAAGCTTTAATTTATAAACTCAAATTCTATATTTTATTGTATATTTTTTATTTTGGGTATTCAGGTTTCGTCATCTATATTTATGGTACAATTCAGCTGGCTGTGTTACCGCAATAAAATGTAATAAATTGATTACTAATTATTTTACGCCAAATTATTTAATGTTTATTTAGCAAAAAAGACAAAAAAAAAGCTGCTTAAAAGCAGCTTTTTTTTATTCGCAAATAGTATTATTTGCATTTAATACCAGTGCTTGAAGCTTCATCATAAGTTGTGTAATCTGAGCAAGTTTGACCTTCTGCAACTTCAACTTCTTGAGATGTGAGTAATAAACCTGCAGCATAAGTTTTGCAAACACAACCTTTGTTACATGAAGTAGAAACAGCAGCTAATAAAGCAACACCAGCTAATAATAATAATACTTTTTTCATAAAAAAAATTTTTTAAATTGGTTAATAATGTGCAAAAATAGAATTTAATAATATATAAAATACACAGTTAACATTTTTTAACTATTAAACTATTAATAAGCAGTTCAAAAGTGCATAATGTTATATATCAGAAATATAATTATTCACATTTCACCCCGGTCTGCATGGATTCACTATAAGTATTAAATGTAGCACAATCAACCTCATCAGGATTGGGATATTCAATGGTAGCTTCATTTGTTCCTTCAACATAAGACTTACAAATACACGTTTTTTCACAAGAAAAAAGGGATAAAGATAGTAAAATAAAACCTGTTAAAATTAAAATTAAATTTTTCATAAAATAATATAATAATTTGTTAAATATATAAGTTTTTTATTGATTTAAATTATAAATAATTGATCCAGCCTGATATGGAGAGATAATCCTTTTCATAATCAGGGGAATAAATTCCTTGATTTTTTGCTTAACAACAGGATTGGCATAAAAATTATTTTTCATTGAAAGATCAATCCAATCATAGAAAATTTTTAGAAGTTGTTCATCGCGATGTTTTTCAAAATATCCATTTTGTTTAGTTAATTTCTGAAAATCCTGAATCATCAACCAGATAGCATCTATTGACTTTTTCTCAATTGAGGAACAGGTCTCCACGGGGACATTCCACCCGTTTTCATTTGATGGAAATAGTTTTAAAGCAGCTTTATATTGTGTTTTAGCAAGATTTGCTTTAGTAATATTATCCCCATCGGCTTTATTAATAATGATGGCATCAGCCATTTCCATAATTCCTCTTTTAATACCCTGCAATTCATCACCGGCTCCCGCCAACATTAGCAAAAGGAAGAAATCCACCATAGATTTAACGACTGTTTCAGATTGCCCCACCCCAACAGTTTCAATAAAAACAACATCAAAACCGGCAGCTTCGCAAAGCATAACTGTTTCACGAGTTTTCCGGGCAACGCCGCCGAGAGCTAATCCTGATGGGGACGGTCTGATAAAAGCATTTTTGTCAACAGAAAGATCTTCCATACGCGTTTTATCGCCCAAAATACTGCCTTTGGAGCGCTCGCTACTTGGGTCGATTGCTAAAACAGCCAATTTATGGCCAAGCCCCGTCACATATTTACCAAAACTCTCAATAAAAGTACTTTTGCCAACACCCGGAACACCCGTAATACCAATTCTTATTGATTTTCCGGAATAAGGAAGACACTTTTCAATAATTTCCTGTGCTTTTTCAAAATGCTGCGGATTAACACTTTCAATAAGAGTAATCGCCTGACTTAGTACAACCCTATCACCTGCCAAAATTCCTTGAACAAATTCATCAACACTTTTTATTTTTTTGGAGAAAGGTTTTTTTTGAGTAAGGTAGGGATTTACCTGAAGCGGTTGATCAATTCCTTCCTGAACACTAAGAGCCGACTTAAATTCTAATTTCATGATTTTATAAAGTTTCTGTCAAAACCTTTCTTTATATTATTGATGCAAAAATAGTAAATTTGCCTGATAAAAAAAAGGAATTAATAAAAATATCAATTTAATTTTCCTTTCCTGTATAAGACCTCATCAGTTTCAGAATATTGATATTAATCGGACAATTATAGCAGATTCAATAATCTTAAGATACTTATAAATAATATTTTACAATTACCGTTAAGCTAGTAATTACTTCGCGTACCCAATTGTGGCGAAAAGAAGGATGGCGAAGTCTGGAAATTCGGAACACCTTAAATATTATATCAAATAGAAAATGAAGTAATAACCTTGATATTAAAAAAAATCTTATTTTTGGCAATTAATATTTTAAACATAAAATATAATGAAAAAAAGACTACACATTTTGGGTTTTTTAGCTTTAACAGGGCTATTTTTATTGTCACAAAATTCTCTTTTCTGTCAAAAATTAAAAATCGAAGATATTCCCGATGATATTATTCAGACCTTAGACTTTGAACATCCAGGTGCAAAAGTATCTAGCTGGAATCTGGAGAATAATATTTTTGTTGCTACTTTCAAAGAAGATGGTTCGGTTGGAAAAATCTATATTGAAAATAGCGGAAAATGGCTAAAAACAACATATTCCATTCCCAAAACTGAACTTCCTTCAGCCATAACGGAATACATCAAAAACAAATATCCCTATTACACGATTTCCGTTGCTTTACTTCAGGAGACACCTGACGAAAAAATGCACTACTATATTGAAGCCAAGCCTGAGGGTGTGGGAATGCAAAGCTCTATTTTAACCTTTAATGATGTAGGGGCATTAATAAAACGCATTGACCCGGAAGGAGTTGTTGAAAATAAAAAAGAAACTGAAAAAAAACCTGAAATTCCTAGTCAAACGAATACAACCGGTAAAACTTCAGGTACACCTTCTTCAAAAGGGACCTCTCAAAAAACTGTAGTAAAAGGAAGTGATAAAACAGAGCCTACTACCAAAACCACTTCCAAAACTACCACTACAAAGGCTGACTCTAAACCGACAACGACCAAAACCGCTTCCCAACCTTCCACTACGAAGGCTGAGTCCAAACCAACAACAACCAAAACCACCTCAAAACCAGCCACTACTAAGACTGAATCTAAACCAACAACGACCAAAACCACTTCCAAACCAACCACTACTAAGGTTGAGTCTAAACCCACAACAAGCACAACAACTGAACCCCAAAAAGAAGAAAAAACAAAAAAAGGAAAAGCTGCGAAGCCGATTGTTGATGAATCTGGCAATGTAGCAATTACCCAAACAGAGGTTCCTCCTGTTGTAATTACTGCATTTTCCAAAAAAGTTCAACGCCCTGAAGATTTGAACTGGTTCAAAATTGACACTTTTTATGTTGCAAAATGCATTGCTAAAATGCAAAAAAATGACATTTACTTCACACCCAAGGGTGTTTGGGAAAAAACATTAATCAATTTACCGGAAGAATCTGTAACCGGCAATATGCAAAAGCATTTAAATGCTTTTTATAAAGGATGGAAATTCAAAAAGGCCACAAAGGAAATGCGTTCCGATAAGCAAGACATGACCATTATTGAAATTTACGAGAAAGAAAATTTGAAAAGCAAGTTATTTACAACCGTCATTTTTGACAAAACCGGAAAACTTATAAGAAGTATTGACCCCAATTATTCTTTGGATGGGAAAAATAATGTTAGTGAAGAAGACAATGATTTGAATGAATATTATGCCAAAATGGATATGAACGTTGACAATAACAACGGTGATATAATTCCTTCTGAAATTATGAATGTTTTCAAGACCAAATATCCACGTATTACGAATGCTCAATGGAGTCAGGATGACGACGGCAATTATTTGGCTACTTTTTTGGGTGCACGCAGTAAAGAAATTTGTGTTATCGGGAAATCGGGCACTATTCTTCAGACACAGGTACTTGGAAATGTTGAAACGTTATCTGAAAATATTCAAAACTATATTAAAGATAAATATAAAGGTTTTAAAGTCAAAGAATATTATGCTGTTAAAGACTTAATTGAAAAAAGAAATATTTACAAAGTGGTTATTAATAATAAAAAATCCGGTATTGAAGAAATTCTTTGGTTTACTACCGGGGGATTAATCATAGAATAATCATTTTCATATTACTTAATATGGATTATTTTGAAATTAAACTGACTTTCGATAATAGTGAACCCTGGAAGGAGGTCTTTACATCCATTTTGGCAGATGCCGGATGTGAGAGTTTTATGGATGGCAAAGAAGAAAATACCCTTTTGGCTTATATTGCCGAAAATCTTTATAATCCTATAACATTCAAGAAAATACTAGAGAATCATAATTTTAATGTTGAAATAAAATACTCGGTCTCAAAAATTGAAAGTCAGGACTGGAATACAATATGGGAATTAAACTATTCACCTGTGCTTATTGCCAACCGTTGTTTTATTCATGCCCCATTTCACCAAGCCCGTCCCGATATTGAATATGACCTTGTAATAGAGCCCAAAATGTCATTTGGAACAGCTCATCATGAGACCACTTCTATGATGATAGAATTTTTGCTGGAAGAAGATGTTAAAGGAAAAAGTTTTTTAGATATGGGATCCGGAACCGGAATATTGGCAATTCTTGCTCATAAAAAAGGAGCTCACCCAATATTAGCCGTTGACAATGACGAATGGGCATATCAAAATAATATCGAAAACAATTTTCGCAATAATGCTGAGTCAATTCAGGTTAAACTTGGAGATGCTTCTTTAATAAAAAATTCTCGATTTGACATCATATTTGCCAATATCAATCGAAATATTTTATTTGAGGATATCCCAATTTATTCTTCTTGTTTAACTAAAAATGGCATATTATTATTGAGTGGGTTTTATTTAGAAAATGATTTAAATATTCTTAAAAAAAGGTGTCAGGACTTTCAAATGGAGCTTGTTTCATTCAAGGAAAATAATCTCTGGGCTGCTGCCAAATTCATCAAACAATAAATATTATATTTTTATAATTTGTATCTTTGCTGCCGTTTAAAACAGCAGCCAATGAAGCGTTTATTTTTCCTGATTTGTTTTGTGCTTTTTTCATCTATTGTTTCTGCACAAAGGTTTACTTCTTTTTCTGCAAATCCTTCCCTAACAGTAGAAGAGATGAAAACTTTTTATTCAACTGCTCCTGAAGACAGGAAAAAAGAAGGCGATGTGATAGTTGCAAAATTTACGGAATTTTGGAACAGCCCATGGCTGAGCAGCGATATGCAGGAAGATTTTATTAATACTGCTAACATCATGCTGAAGAAGAAAATGAGACCATTTCCTCACTTCAAATCATACATTGATGCCTATATTTCTTTCATCAGTAATAGTTTAGCAGAATATGATGATGAATGGACAAAAATTATTCGGTTTCATGTAGAAAATGATGCTACTTCTTTTCATAACAAAATGGACAATTATGCAATTTTCTTCACTCAAAATATACTTTTTGATGAGGCCAATACTACCTGGAAAGTTTTGGGAGATGCTGTAAAATTAGGAATTGCCAAAGAACCGTATATAGAATTTGCTGAAATTGATTTAGTCGGATCATCAAAACAGGACAGTCTTACCATAGTAGGGACAAAAGGGTTTTATTATCCTTCGTCATTAAAATGGGAAGGCAAAAGTGGTGAAATCTTTTGGGATCGTGCCGGCATCGGACACCAGGTAAAGGCCAAATTGTCAGATTATTTTATTGATATCCGCTTCCCAAAAATGTCAGCTGAGAACGCCCTTTTATATTATCCTGAATTATTTTCAAATCCAATAAAAGGAATAGTCGAAGACAAGGCTTTTTTGGCATCAGATGAGGACAAAGCCACATATCCGAGGTTTAAAAGTTATGACAATTACATTTCAATTCCGGAAATTTATGATAATGTTGACTACATAGGGGGATTTGAAATGCGTGGAGCCTCCATAATGGGCGCTTCTGATGGAACAAATCTGGCAAAATTATATATCAAGAAAAAAAACAAAATTATTGTATTTGCAGAATCAAAAAGTTTTTTGTTCAAAACTGAAAGCATCCTTTCCGATGAAGCCAAAGTAAGAATATACGTAGAAAATGATTCTATTTATCATCCTGCTGCAAATCTTAAATATACTGAACTTACAAAAGAATTGCTTATTTCAAGACCTAAAAATGGAATTGGAAGAACTCCGTTTTTCGACTCTTATCATAAACTTGATATCTCTGCCGAATCCATTTTCTGGAAAACTGATGAAGAAAGAATTGAATTTAAACCAATTGTAGGAAATCAAAGTGAAAGTTCTGCCATTTTTGAATCACAGAATTATTTCAATTATACTGTGATGAAAGATATTCAGGGATATAATGATGTAAATCCAATATTTACACTTTGGGAGCTTTTTCAAATTTATAAATTTGAAAATATTCCATTGCAACGTGTGGTAGCACACTTTAAACGATCAGAAAATGACATCAAAAGAATGCTCATTGAATTTGCTGCTCAAGGATTTATTGAATATGATATTCATAACGATGAAATTCACTACAGAAAAAAAATTGCCCAGTATCTGAATAATGATATCGGGAAAAAAGACTATGACAATATAGTACTTGAGTCTAAAAATCATTACGCTTCGCTAGATTTGCTGACTAATGATTTAAAAATTTCCAGTTGTGAATTCTTCGTTTTAAGTGATGCTCAGATAGTGAATGTGTACCCAAAAAATGAGACTGTTACTGTGAAAAAAAACAGGGATATGGTTTTCTCCGGAAGGATTGTGGCAGGATTGTTTGATTTTGTTACCCATAACTGTAAGTTTAATTATGACAAATTTACTGTTGAAATGGATGTTATTGATTCATTACTAATGTATGTTGAAGACAAAAATGGACCTCAAAATATGTATGGAGATTACAAACTGAGAAAAGTTACAAGTTGTATTGAAGAATTAGCAGGCACCCTCTATATTGATGTTCCGGGCAATAAATCGGGAAGAGTTGATTATCCTGATTATCCGATTTTTGAGAGTCGAAAAGGAGGAAAAGTTTTTTATGACCATCCTTTTACTTTAAACAGAGCTTACAAAAGAGATCGTTTTTATTATCTTGTTGATGTATTTAGAGTTGTTAATTTAGATAATTTTGAGCCTGACTCCATGAGATTCAAAGGATATTTGGTTTCAGGAGGAATTTTTCCGGATATTCATCAACCTTTGGTTACTAGACCTGACTTTTCTCTTGGATTTGAATATTTTACGGATGCTTCCGGACTTCCAATGTATGAAGGAAAAGGCCAATATTATAACCGCATTGATTTAAGTAATCGGGGACTTCGAGGAAACGGCACCATTGAATATCTAACTTCAATAACGACTTCTGACAGTATCGTTTTTTATCTGGATTCCTTAAACGGAAGCGTAAGGACCCACGAAGTGACCGAACAACAGGAAGGAATAGAATTTCCTCATGCAGTTGTAAATGATGCCTATATTCATTGGGAACCTTATAAGGACCAAATGTTTATTCATACTTTACAGTTTCCGATGGCTATATTCGATGAAACCGAACTCACCGGATTCTCAAAATTAACTCCATCAGGAATGTTCGGAAGGGGAATTGTCAAATTTAAACGTGCTGACCTTACTTCACAACTATTCCGTTTTAAACATCATGAATTACTTTCTGATACTGCAAACCTTCGAATTTACGACCTTAATTCGTCAGATTTTGCATTTACCACGGATAATTACAATTCCTATATTGATTTCAAAACTAGAAAAGGTGTATTTATTTCCAATGGAGATGTTTCTGAAGTTGTCTTTGTTAAAAACCAGTTTAAAACTAATGCTTCCCGATTTGAATGGGAACCGATTGACGAAAATATAATCCGCTTTAAGTGGGATGATCCATACAAGAATGTTGACATCAACAATACGCCTTCCCGAGAATTAGTTGATATGAAAAGTGAGGGCAATGAACTTATTGCCACTGATCCCGGGAAAAAAGATTTAAAATTCAATGCTTTAAATGCAGAATTCGACTTTTCAAAAAATACCATTAAAGCACATGGTGTCAGATTTATCAACGTTGGAGATGCCGCAATTATCCCTCACGATGGAGAAGTTACCATTTATGAAAAAGCTGAAATTGGTTCCTTTACTCAATCCAGAATTTTGGCAGGAAGGGTTAATAAATACCATGAATTGTACAATTGCAATGCTAAAATAATTACCGGGGCAGACTTCAAAGGTTCCGGAGATTATGACTACCTCGATGAAAATAAGAGTGTCCAAACATTGCATTTTGATACCGTTTGGTTTTACAAAACAACGCAAGGTGGTGCTGTTATTTCTAAGGATAAAAATTTTAAACTTAGCCCTCATTTTGGATTTGATGGAAGAGCCGAATTGCATAGTGATCAGCCATTCCTTACTTTTGCGGGTGGCGTTGAATTAATTCATGATTGCGATACTGTTAAATATGCACCCCTTGTCATCATCCAACAAGTTGATCCTAATAATATCTTCATTGAAATTCATAATAGAAGCAAAGATGTTACTGACCGAAAAGCTGTTGTAGCCATAGCTTCCAGAAACAGAGATGGGCGCATCTATACTTGCTTTGGTGCAGCAAAAGACCAATTCAATGATGCAGAATATATTTCTGTTTTCGGATTTATCACCTACGATAAAGAGGATCATGCTTTTAAAGCGGCTTCAATGGAAAAACTTAAAGATCCCTCTGTCCCCGGCAATATTTTCTCCTTGGATGATTACAATTGCATTTCTACCGGTGAAGGAGCCATTGACATGGGAACTAAACTCGGAAGAATTGAATTTATAACTAATGGCTCTATAACAAATTACATGAGAGCTGACTCTGCAATAATGCATCTCACCACTTCTATTAATTTCTTTTTTAATGATGAATCAATGAAGATTATGAACAATGCATTAGAAAAGTCAGAAACCTTAAATTTTGTTGATATATCTAATGATGATTCATACGAAATGGCCCTCATTAACATACTTGGGGAAGAAGGGTACGCTAAATTCAGCAAAGAGCTTGCGGCAGGAGGTCAGGCAAAAAAATTACCTGAAAAATTACAAGTACAATTTCTTTTCTCAAAAATTGACTTTATTTGGGATAAAGAAAACAGTGCCTTTGTCTCTCAAAAAGAGTTGCCTCTTATTGTTTGTGGCAGTAAGCAAGTTTATAAAATTGTTCCTGGAAGAATTGTAATTGAAAAAAGAGGTTCTCGAAACAGACTTTATATCTACTTCGAATTTGATAACAAGTTCTTTTTCTTCCAATTCGAAAATAATAGCATGTATGGATATTCATCTGAAAAGAAATTTGTTGAAGCCATCATGAGTGTAAAAGCCAAAAATAAAACTATAAAATCTGGCGACGGATTACCTTCTTTTACTTACAAATTAGGCAATAAGACTCAACAAAGAAAATTTGTAAGCAAATATTTTAATATTCAACTTGAAGAAGAATATCCTGAAACCGAATAATTCTAAAAAAACTAACTTAATAACTCAACATTTTATATATTTTTGCAGGGCAATTTTAAACCAATGACCAACACCTTTAATGTTCGCCTTTTTGTTGAAAAAAAGGCACTTTTTCAAGTCGAAGCTCAAAGTTTACTAAACGATTTGAATACAAATCTTAATTTAAATATCCAAAATTTAAGACTCCTTAATGTCTATGATATTTTTAATATTGATTCTGAATTATTGGATAAAGCTAAAGTTAATATCTTCTCTGAACCGGTTACAGATAATCTATATGAAGAATTTGACTTTTCCGGTCTGAATTACTTTGCTATTGAATATTTACCCGGACAATTTGATCAACGGGCAGACAGTGCCATGCAGTGTCTTTCACTTCTTAATCCTAAAACTGAAGCAGTTATAAAAAGTGCCCGATTATTAGTATTTACCGATAAAATAAGCTCTCATGATCTGAATTGTATCAAAAAATACTGCATAAATGAAGTTGAAGCACGTGAAAAAGATTTGTCGTTTTTAGACCTTTCTGAAAAAATTCTAATTGGAGATGTTCCGGTTTATAATGGATTTATAAATTTTTCCGCAAAGGAAATTGAAAATTTCAGAAAAGAACTCTCTTTGGCAATGTCTCTTGATGATATCCTCTTCGTTCAGAATTACTTTAAAAACACTGAGAAAAGAAATCCCACTGAGACAGAAATAAAAATGCTGGACACTTATTGGAGTGACCATTGTAGACACACAACTTTTGAAACAGAATTAGAAAATATTACTTTTACTCCTTCTGCTTTCAATAATCAATTACAAGAGGCTTTCTATCAATACATACAGCTGAGAAATAATGTTCACGGAGGCAAAAAACCTTTATCACTTATGGACATGGCTACCATTTGTGGAAAAAATGAACGCAAACAGGGGAATTTGGAGGATTTGGAAATTTCTGACGAAATTAATGCCTGTAGTATTTATATTGATGTCGACGTTGATGAAAAAATCGAAAAATGGTTGCTGATGTTTAAGAATGAAACTCATAATCATCCCACTGAAATAGAACCTTTTGGAGGAGCTTCAACCTGTATCGGGGGAGCAATACGCGATCCTCTTAGTGGCAGAAGTTATGTTTATCAGGCTATGCGTGTTACAGGAGCCGCCAATATCACTGAATCGATTGATAAAACTATAGAAGGGAAACTACCTCAACGTGTAATTTCCAAAAAAGCAGCATTAGGGTATTCTTCCTATGGCAACCAAATCGGGCTGGCAACCACTCATGTAAGAGAGATATATCATGATGGTTATAAAGCTAAAAGAATGGAGGTAGGTGCCGTTATTGGTGCAGCCCCTGCCAGCTCAGTCAAACGGGAAAAACCTCTTCCAGGAGATATCATCATTATGTTCGGTGGCAGAACCGGTCGTGACGGTATTGGAGGTGCAACCGGCTCTTCAAAAGAACATAATGAGAGTTCCCTCGAAATTTGTACTGCTGAAGTTCAAAAAGGAAATGCCCCCGAAGAACGTAAAATCCAGCACCTTTTTCGAAATCCGGAAGTAACCTCCCTCATTAAAAGATCAAATGATTTTGGTGCCGGAGGAGTAAGTGTTGCTATTGGAGAACTTGCAGATGGGCTTATAATTAATCTTGACGCAGTCCCTACTAAATACAAAGGACTAAATGGCACTGAGATTGCAATTAGCGAATCTCAGGAAAGAATGAGTGTGGTTGTTGCTCCGGAAAATAAAGATAAGTTTTTTGAATATTGCCAAAAAGAGAATATTGAAGCTACTGTCATTGCAAAGGTAACCGATGACAAACGACTAAGAATGACCTGGAAAGGAACCGATATTGTAAATCTTTCAAGAGATTTCATCAATACAAACGGGATACGACAGAAGGTTAACGTCACTGTCAATCCAATTCCTGATAATATTCTTGAACCTCTCGTTGTAAAAGGTGATTTATTGGAAGAAAAAATCTGTAACAGACTTAGTGACTTAAATGTGGCCTCTCAAAAGGGCATGATTGAAATGTTTGATTCTACAATCGGGGCATCCACAATTCTTATGCCTTTCGGAGGCAAGTTTCAACTTACCGAAACACAGGCAAGCGTTCAAAAATTACCCGTTCTTCATGGAGACACAAATACCGCAAGCATCATGACTTTCGGCTTTAATCCATTTATTTCAACAAAATCTCCTTTCCATGGAGCTATTTATGCCATATTAGAATCTATTTCAAAAGTAGTAGCTGTCGGTGGAGATTATAAAAAAATCCGTTTCACTTTTCAGGAATATTTTGAGAAATTAGGGAATGACGAAACAAAATGGGGAAAACCTTTTGCTGCCCTTCTGGGTGCAATATTCATGCAAAATGAATTTCATCTCCCTGCTATTGGCGGAAAAGATTCTATGAGTGGGACTTTTAAAAACCTCAATGTACCTCCCACTTTGATTTCTTTTGCTGTAACGACTGCAAATGCTTTGGATATTATCTCTCCGGAATTTAAAAAAACAGAAAATTATATTTACCTTATAAAGCATAATCCAACTTATTTCAAGCCTAATACACAACAACTTATTGCTAATTTTGATTTTATTCATAAAAAAATAAAAGATAAGACCATCATTTCAGCTTTTACTATTGAATTTGGAGGATTGATTGAAGCTTTGACAAAAATGAGCTGGGGTAATAATCTCGGATTTGATATTCAAACAAATGAATCTCTGTTCGATTATGGATACGGTAGTTTTGTCGTTGAATCCACTGAAAAATTAGATTCTGAAAATGCGATTCTTTTGGGAAAAGTGTCTGAAAAGTTCATTATCAACAGTGAAATTATTAATAAAGAAAAATGTCTTAATGCCTGGAGAAATAAATTTGAAGCTATCTATCCAGAAAATAAAAATAGTAATTTTAATATTCCGAACATTCCGACTCAAAAAGTCACTTCAGATTCACAAATTAAATGTTTAGAGAAAATTGACAAAGTCGAAGTATTAATTCCTGTCTTTCCCGGAACAAACTGTGATTATGACACAGCCAGGGCTTTTGAAGATGCAGGTGCCAACACAACAATTTTTGTTTTTCGGAATCTGAATGAAAAAGAAATAAATGAATCCATTGATGAAATGGCTCAGCTGATAGACAGAAGTCATATTTTAGCACTTAGCGGGGGATTCAGCTTGGGAGATGAACCTGACGGAAGCGGAAAATTTATCGCAAATGTCCTGAATAATGCTATCATTAAAGCAGCTATCGAACGTTTACTTGCAAAAAACCACCTGATTGTAGGAATTTGTAATGGATTTCAGGCATTGGTAAAATCAGGGTTACTCCCTTATGGAACAATTGGTGATGTAACTCAGAACTCCCCTACCCTTACCCGAAACGATATCAACCGACATGTTTCACATATTACCAAAACAGTTGTGAATTCTACAAATTCGCCATGGCTCACCTCTTTTAAGATTGGGGAGATCCATCAGATCGCTATTAGCCATGGAGAAGGAAAATTTGTTGTTGATAAAGAATTGGCAGAAGAACTTTTTCATAATGGACAAGTAGCTTTTCAATATTGTGACTTTGAAGGGAATCCGTCAATGGATAAAAACCACAATCCTAACGGTTCATACTATGCCATTGAAGGAATAGTTTCTAAATGTGGAAAAATTCTTGGAAAAATGGGGCATAGCGAAAGAAAAGGAGAAAATCTTTATAAAAATATTACAGGGAATAAAGTACAAGATATTTTTACGAATGCAGTTAATTATTTGACTAATAAAAAAATATAATAAAAAGATGATGTTTTATTTCTTTGCAAACAAAAATATGGGCATTAATTAATTTAGCTTAGAATGGAAAAACGAGATTTTTTATTTGACGGAAAAGCAAAGCAATTATACACTTCTGATGATCCCGACATGGTCATAATCTTATACAAGGATGATGCTTCAGCATACAATGGTGTCAAAAGAAAATCCATTCATAATAAAGGAGTTTTTAATAACCGAATAACAGAAATTATTTATCAAAAACTGGAAAATGAAGGAATCAAAACTCACTTTATCAAACGCTTGGATGATCGGAATCAGCTTTGCAAAAAAGTAAAGGTGATTCCAATTGAATTTATTGTACGTAATGTAGTTGCAGGAACACTCGCCCGTCGGCTTGACCTTGAAGAAGGCACTTTACTGGGAAATACCATCTACGAAATTTGCTACAAAAATGATGAACTCAGAGATCCATTCATTAATGATACTCATGCTCTTGCATTAGGACTTGTAAATGAAGAAGAATTAAAGGTTCTTTATAAATTAACAGCCCGAATAAATGATTTATTAATTGAGATGTTTGACAGAATTGGCATCACAGTGGTTGATTTTAAAGTAGAATATGGCCGTGATAAAGATGGGAATATTCTGCTTGCAGATGAAATTTCACCTGATACTGCCCGTTTTTGGGACAAAAAAACAAATTACAAATTAGATAAAGACAGATTCAGGAGAGATTTGGGAAATATTGAAGAAGCTTATAAGGAGGTTTTAGATCGGCTTGAAAAAGAATAATATCAACAGTTATGAAAAAAATACAATATTTTCCGGGAAATATCAATGAAGAGTGTGGTGTTTTTGGCGTTTTTAATTGTGAAAATGCTGCCGATTTAACCTATTATGGACTCCATGCTTTGCAGCATCGTGGACAGGAAGGGTGTGGCATTGCAACCACATGCGGAATGGAAATGTATCGTGAACGTGGGGAAGGACTGGTTACAGAAATTTTTTCAGAAAAAAAGCTCTCCAATTTGAAAGGCAATTGCGCCATCGGACATGTTCGTTATTCCACTGCCGGTGGTGGTGGTATTGATAACGTTCAACCTTTTCTGTTTCGCCATCATACCGGCGATTTTGCTCTTTGTCATAACGGCAATATTGTAAATTCAAGAGGTTTAAAAGACATGCTTGAATCTCAAGGCTCCATTTTTCAATCTACTTCTGATACCGAAATTTTAGCCCATCTCATTAAAATGGACCTCAGAAAAGACCGTTTGGCTGTTCTGATGGAAGCATTAACTATGATTGAAGGAGCTTATGCCTTTTTGCTGATGACAAAAACTAAACTATATATTTGTCGCGATAAAAACGGATTACGCCCCCTATCTCTGGGAAAACTGAACGGAGGATATGTAATTTCCAGCGAAACATGCGCAATGGAAGCTATCGGAGCTACTTTTATAAGAGATATTCAACCTGCAGAACTTGTGCTCCTTGAACAAGGTGAAGAAATGAAATCTTACATTTTTTCCGGAGATATTTCACATAAAATGTGTTCTATGGAATTGGTTTATTTTGCACGCCCTGACAGCGACATTGAAGGGGTGAATGTTCATACTTTTCGCAAAAATTGTGGCAAAATTCTTGCAAAAAAATATCCTGTTGATGCAGACATTGTTATTGGAGTTCCTGATTCGTCAACTTCTGCCGCAATAGGTTATGCTGAAGAAAGTGGAATTCCATATGAAATGGGACTTATTAAAAACAAATATGTGGGAAGAACCTTTATTCAGCCCTCACAGGAACTGCGCGAAAAGGGAGTTCGTCTTAAACTAAGTCCTGTTAGATCTTTGGTAAATGAGAAAAAGGTAATTCTTATTGACGATTCAATTGTGAGGGGAACTACTTCCAAAAGAATTGTCAAAATGTTGCGAGAAGCCGGTGCATCTGAAATACATGTTCGGATTGGCTGTCCTCCTATGCGTCATCCTTGTTTCTACGGAATGGATACCTCTACCTATGCAGAATTAGTCAGTGCAACTCAAAGCATTGACGAAGTGTGCAAAATTATCGGGGCTGATTCTCTCTGTTTTTTGAGTCAAGAAGATTTGCTCATGGCCGGAAATAGAACCGATCTTTGCTTCGCCTGCTATGACGGGAATTATCCAACTCATCTCTATCAAACTAAAAAAGAGCTGAATATTGAAAGAAAATTTTAGTTAATCTAACTACATTTTTTTCGTTTGGACTTTCCGACTTCACAGTTGTGCTTTACGTGACAGTCGCCAAGGAAACACAATAAATGAATTTTTTCTTTCGTATAAAACCCTATTCTAATAAAACTTTCCTTTTGGAAAACTAGTTTTACTTTACAATAAAAGAAAATTAAAAATAGTAGCTTGATTTTGATTAATAAAAGTTATTTTTGCGAAACCAAAATAAAATTATGAAATTTATCGGCGCACATGTCAGTGCATCAGGCGGAGTTGAAAATGCTCCCATCAATGCTCACCAAATCGAAGCTAATGCCTTTGCACTTTTTACAAAAAACCAAAGGCAGTGGATTTCCCCAAAACTAACAGAACAAAATAGAATCAGATTTAAAGAGAATTGTGATAAATTCGGATTTTTACCACAATTTATCCTACCCCACGATAGCTATCTAATCAATCTCGGACATCCGGAGCAGGAAGCATTAGAAAAATCAAGAGCTGCTTTTTTGGATGAGATGCAAAGATGTGAGTTTTTAGGATTAGAACTTCTTAACTTCCACCCTGGAAGTCATTTAAACCAAATATCAGTTGATGAATGCCTTGACAGAATTGCTGAAACCATTAATATTACACTGGATAAAACCAAGGGAGTCACAGCCGTTATTGAAAATACTGCCGGACAAGGTACAAATGTTGGATATATGTTTGAGCACCTGGCTCATATTATTGACAAAGTAGAAGATAAAAGTCGTGTTGGAGTCTGTCTGGACACTTGTCACTCCTACTCGGCAGGATATGATTTAAAGACCGAAAAAGGATATGCTGCCACATTTAAGGCATTTGATGATATTATCGGAGCACATTATTTAAAAGCAATCCATCTTAACGACACAAAAAAAACTTTTGCTAGTAAGGTTGACCGGCACGACAACATCGGAAAAGGATTTCTAAACATTGATTTTTTCAAGCGTTTCATGAAGGATCAACGTTTTGATAATATCCCGATTATTTTGGAAACCCCTGATGAATCTCTATGGAAATCTGAAATAGAACTACTCCGGACTTTTGCTAGTTAAATGTTTGCAATCCAAATAATTAATCATTTAAAGTAAAAAAAAAGCAGCTGGCTGCAGTTGAATAAAAAAATTGTGTATTTTTGCAGCCAATTTTTTATTAATAAAGTTATTACATAATTAAAAGAAAGGAGCATTGAATATCGCGACCCAATTTACCAGGCCTTATCATCCAAGGGGTGGAGGACATCAGAAGAAAGAGGCTGCCCACAAAATCAATCAGTTCATTACTGCACCAATTATAAGGGTAGTGGGGGATGACATCGAACCAAAGATAGTACCAATCAAAGATGCAATTGCATTAGCTGAACAGTTGGAACTGGATTTAGTAGAAATCTCGCCTCAGGCGAATCCTCCTGTATGCAAAATTATGGATTACCAAAAATTTCTTTATGAACAAAAGAAAAAACAGAAAGAAATTAAAGCCAAATCAGCCAAGGTAGTCATAAAAGAAATCCGACTTGGTCCCCAAACAGATGATCATGATTTTGAATTTAAATGCAATCATGCTATCAAATTTTTGAAAGAAGGGTGCAAAGTTAAGGTGGATGTATTTTTCAAAGGCAGATCAATAGTGTATAAAGATCAAGGGGAGCTTATTCTATTAAAATTTGCTCAAGCTGTTGAAGAATTCGGAAAACCTGAACAATTGCCCAAGCTGGAAGGGAAAAGAATGATCATGGTTCTGAATCCAAAAAAATAGAAATTACATTAAACTCACAATATTAACCTTAAAATTACTTGGAAATGCCAACAATTAAAACAAAATCCGCTGCCAAAAAAAGATTTTCTTTGACCGGTACCGGAAAAGTAAAAAGACATCATGCATATCACAGTCACATTCTTACGAAAAAATCTAAAAAGAGAAAACGTAACTTAAGATATGGGGTAGTAGCAGAAAATGTCAACGAACGCACTATCAAACAAATGTTAGGGTGTTGCTAAATAAAATTTATTATTAACTTTACCATCAGCACATTAAGAGTTTATAATCATTAAACCGCTGACGTAAAAAGAAAGGAGAACTTATGCCAAGATCAGTTAATCACGTTGCTTCAAGAGCAAGAAGAAAAAAGATTTTGAACCGTACCAAAGGGTACTTCGGAAAACGTAAAAACGTTTGGACCGTAGCTAAAAACACGTGGGAAAAAGGGCAACAATATGCTTACCGCGATCGAAAAGCTAAAAAAAGAGCATTTAGAAGTTTGTGGATTACCCGTATCAATGCGGGCGTTCGCGAATATGGCATCTCATATTCAGTTTTTATGGGTATGTTAGGAAAGAAGGGCATTGAGCTTAATCGCAAAACCCTCGCCGACCTCGCAATGAATAATCCTAAGGCATTCAAAGCAATTGTTGATTTGGTAAAATAATCATCATAACAACGAAAGTCTAAAATTAAAAAATTGAGTCTAATGTAATAAAGAAGAAAGTGTAATACTCACTTTCTTTTTTTTTA
>Ga0209099_1001156_pt1 | contig 27832 bp, 20 predicted proteins | sample AD_JPNHW2_MetaG_FD_184430 | JGI IMG/M metagenome (GOLD analysis project Ga0209099, IMG submission 184430) | Active sludge microbial communities of municipal wastewater-treating anaerobic digesters from Japan - AD_JPNHW2_MetaG (SPAdes) (version 2) | ecosystem: Engineered > Bioreactor > Anaerobic... | reverse complement strand
GCCTCCTCCGTCTAAGGCGAGGGGGCGGGCTGCCGCCCTCCCCCTTGAACCCCCGCCCGCCTCATTTATCAAGCGTCAAACGAAAACGTCACCGAATTTCGGTGTCGTTTTCATTTGACGCAACGGGGGCCGGACCCGCTTTCTGCCGCCCTGCGACGCGCGCCGCCGATACGACCAGCGGCCGGGCAGGGAAGTTTTTGGGGAGTTTTTGGGATTCGCGTGGCGTTTACCATTGATTGGGAGTAAAGTTGAGAAATGGCAAATCTGAAGAATGCACATGGCGAATGTTTTCGGTTGAGCGGTTTGGCTCTGATGGGGCTTCTGATGGTCGGGGTCGCATGCGCGGGCGAGCGGCTCTACAACGGGATCGTGCTGCCCGACGCGTGGCCGCCGCGCGACGTCGTCCCGAAAGACACCGCGCCGATGGCCGTGCCTTACCTGAAAGCACCGCCCAAGGTGATCCCGATCGATATCGGGCGTCAGCTGTTCGTGGACGATTTCCTGGTCGAGACAAACACGCTCCGGCGCGTGTTTCATCGTCCGGAGAAATACAAAGGGAATCCGGTGCTCAAACCCGAGACGCCGCTGGAGCAGTGCGGCGATTTCGACGATTCGGCGGTCGTCAAAGGAGGCGGTCTGTGGTGGGATCCGGCCGGGCAGATTTTCAAGCTCTGGTATGAGGCGGGCTGGCTGACGACGATCGCGTACGCGACGAGCCGCGACGGGCTGCACTGGGAACGGCCGTCGCTGGACGTGAAACCGGGGACGAACCAAGCGTTTCCTCCGGATTTATGGTACGACTCCGGAAACGTGGTGCCGGACTGGGACGCGAAGGATCCGCAGCAACGCTACAAGTTCTTTTTCCGCAAGCCCGGCGGCAACATCCCGGGCATGAGCTTGACGTCGCCCGACGGCATCCATTGGACCAACCGCGTGCAGACGGGCGTCTGTGGCGACCGCAGCACGTTGTTCTACAACCCGTTCCGCAAGAAATGGGTCTATAGCCTGCGCGCCGGTTTCCGGGGCCGTTCTCGCGACTATTGGGAGTGCGACGATTTTCTGGCCGGCGCGAAGTGGAAGGCCGATGAGCCGGTCCACTGGGCGGCGGTGGACCGTGACGATCCCCAAGACCCCGCGATCGGACGCGTGCCGCAACTCTACAACCTCGACGCCGTGGCCTATGAGAGTCTGATGCTCGGGGTTTACGAAATCCATCACGGTCCCGAAAACGACGTGTGCGAGAAGCGCGGGCTGCCCAAAATCACGGACCTGAACTTCTGCTACAGCCGCGACGGCTTCCACTGGGACCGCCCCGACCGGCGGGCGCACATCGCTTCGGAGCGGTGGTACAGCGACGCGTGGGACCGCGGCTATGTGCAGCCGCTGGGGAATCTCTGCACGGTGCGCGGCGACACGCTCTGGTTCTACTATTCGGGATTCCGCGGCGACCCCGCCAAGACGAACCTTGTCAACCGGCTGAACGGCATGCACCAGTGCGGTTCGACCGGGCTCGCGTTCCTGCGGCGCGACGGATTCGTCTCGCTGGAGGCAGGCGCTGAAACCGGCCTGCTGACCACTCGCCCGGTGACCTTTTCGGGATCGCGCGTGTTTGTCAACGCGGCGACCAAGCAGGGTGAGCTGCGCGTGGAAATCTTGGATGAACAGGGACGGACGATCCAACCTTATACGCTGGCGAACTGCCGCGCTGTGGCAGCCGACAGTACACTGGAACCGGTGGTCTGGGACGGGGCCGAAAACGTTCACGCGTTGCGCGGACGTCCGGTGCGTTTCCGCTTCAGCGTGCGGCAAGGCGCATTGTACGCATTTTGGGTCAGCCGCGACGCGACGGGACGGAGCGACGGCTATGTCGCGGGCGGCGGGCCGGGGTTCACCGGGCCGACCGACACCGTGGGCCGTGCGGCGCTGGAGGCCGAACAACGTTTGGATGTGAAGAAATGACACGCGAGAGCTGAGCCTGTAGGGTTTGTTCCTGCAGGGCTGTTTTCTGACGGCGCATCGGCTCCTAAAAGTTCACAGCCATGCTTGACGCCTCGTTCCGATATTTCGTATACTGCAAATAGATTGCGTATTATACAATCACATGACAACGACACAACCGATACAGAGTCTTGACCGGGGGCTGGTACTGCTGGAGGCGGTGGCCGCCGCACGCCGTCCGGTTTCGCTCTCCGAGCTGATGCCCGTGCTGAAGATCGATCGCTCCAGCGTGTTCCGGCTGGCGAACACATTGGTGCGTCGCGGTTTTCTGGTTCAGGAAGCGGACAGTAAGCGCTATCTGCTGGGGTCCTCGATCTGGCGGTTGGCGTCGTTGTTCCGCTTTGAGAACGTGTTGCTTCAGGTGGCGCGGCCGCATGTGGACGCGCTCGCGGCGGACACGGGCGAGACGACGCATGTGGCGATCCGCCAGGGAGCGAAGGCCATATTGATCGAACGGCAGCTTACGGCCAATGTGCTGGGCGTGACCGGCGCGGGCTTGGGGACCGCCGTGTCGCTGCACAGCACCGGCGTGGGCAAAGCGCTGATCGCCGATTTCGAGCACGATCGTTTGGTCCAAGTGTTGGGCGGCGAGCACCTGCCGCGTTTCACGCGCCACACGCTCGTGTCTGCGGCGAAATTGGCCGACGCGTGCAAGGGGGCTCGCGCCTGCGGGTACGCCGTGGATGACGAGGAGGAGCACGAAGGCGTGCGGTGCATCGGCGCGCCGATTCGCGATGCCAGTGGGGAGATCGTGGCGGCCGTCGGCATTTCGGCTCCTGTTGACCGTTTGCCGCGCGAGGCGGTCAAGAAAATGGGGGTGCGGGTCGCCGCTGCGGCGGAGGCGATCGGCCGGGAACTGGGACACGTTGTGTAAAGAACGGGGGGCGAGAAATGAGCCGTCGGGTGGAGGGGACATCGCGGAGGGCTTTTTTGAAGGGAACGGCGGCGGTGACCGCGTTTTCCATCGTGCCGCGCCACGTGTTGGGCGGGCCCGGTTTTGTCGCGCCCAGCGAAAAAGTGGCCGTCGCGATCATCGGCGCGGGCGGCATGGGCATGCGCGACGTCCAAAGCCTCTTGAATGAACCGGAAGCGCAGGTCGTCGCGGTTTGCGACGTGGCCGAGCGGACGGACTTGCGCGCCTTCTGGTATCGGTGCGAGGCCGGTCGCAAGCCGGTGAAGGCGCTCATCGAGGATCATTACGGCAAGGCAACGCCGAACTACCGGTGTGCCGAACACGAAGATTTCCGCCTCATGCTCGAAAAGGAAAAGGGTGTTGATGCGGTGCTCTGCGCGACGCCCGACCACGCGCACGCCCCCGTGTCGATCGCGGCGATGCGGATGGGCAAACACGTCTACTGCGAAAAGCCGCTCGCCCACAGCGTTTGGGAAACGCGCCTGATGGCCAAGGTCGCAAGGGAGACGGGAGTCGCCACGCAGATGGGCATCCAGGGGCACTCGGGCTCGGGTATCCGCATGACGTGCGAGTGGATCTGGGACAACGCGATCGGCCCGGTCCGCGAAATCCATGCGTGGAGCGATGCGAGCCAGTGGGTTAGGGGGCCGGGACGGCCCGCCGAAACGCCTCCCGTGCCAGCCGGACTCAACTGGGATCTGTGGCTTGGGCCGCGCGAATTTCGTCCGTACCATTCCGCCTACGCGCCGTATACGTGGCGCGGATGGTGGGCCTTCGGAACCGGTTCTATCGGCGATATGGCGTGCCACAATATGGATCCGGCCGTGTGGGCGCTGAATTTGGAGCGCCCGCTCAGCGTGGAAGCCGTTGCAACCGACCTCGACAACGAAGTGACGTCGCTCGGCGGTATTTATACCTATCAGTTCGGTCCGCGCGGCGATCAGCCTCCCGTGAAAATGGTGTGGTACGATGGCGGGTTGCGCCCGGCCGTGCCCGAAGGCGTCGATCCCGACGACCCCCGCCAGCGCCTGGGCGAACGAGGCAACGGCCTTCTGTTCGTCGGCGACAAGGGCTACATCACTTGTCCGGGTTGGGCCGGGGCGCCGCGACTGCTTCCGTTGTCGCTGCACAAGGAGTACAAGCGCCCTGCGGCGACGCTGCCGCGCGTCAAAGGCCACCACGCCGATTGGTTGGCCGCGTGCAAAGGCGGTCCGGCCGCCAGCGCGAACTTCGAGTACGGCGCGCGCCTGACCGAACTGGTGCTGCTGGGCAACGTGGCGCTGCGCACGGGAAAGAAGCTGCTGTGGGACGCGGCGGCCATGAAAGCGACGAACGCGCCGGAGGCCGACGCGCATCTCAAAGAGTCGTATCGCAAAGGATGGGAACTGGCGTAGAAAAGGAAGGGACCATGAAACGAAATGAAGAAGGGATGACGCGGCGCGGTTTTCTGAACGGAACGCTGAAAGGGGCCGCAGCCGCGGCGCTGGGCGGCTTGTCCGCAGGGGGGGCGACCGACGGGGGTGCGGGCATGAAGATCGGGTGCGGCACCGTGTGCTTGCGCAAGTTGCCTTTGCAGGAGGCGCTCGAACGGATCAGGCGTGCGGGCTATGAGTATGTCGAAACGCAGGCGACCGGGCCGTGGTGTCCGCATGTGGACGTTGAAAAGGACGATCCGCAGAAATTCCGGCAGCTCGTCGGCTCCATCGGTTTTAAGGGCGTGACCGGCCTCTGGTCCCAGCACGGCGCCATCATCCCGGACGCGAAAAGCGTCGAGGGCATCACCCGCACCCTCTTGTGGGCCAAGGAGGCCGGCATTCCGGTCGTCCACGCGGGCGATGGAAAGAAGCCCGACACGGTGTCGGAGGCCGACGCGCTGAACGTGTTGGGCGAGCGCCTCTCGGCCATTCTAGAAGTGGCGGAAAAGTGCCAAGTCTATCTGGCCATCGAGCCGCACGGGACGTTTTCGCTGACCGCCGACGGCCTCAAGAAAGTCTTGGCGCTGTCGTCGTCGAAGTGGCTCGGCGTCAACTATGACACCGCCAACGTGCATCGGGCTACGTACGTGGAAACGGCGAACGGCGCGTACAAGTGGGCACTTTTCGGAAAACGCCAGGACGAAGTCGCGACGCTGAAGGCGGTGGCCGGCCGCGTCGTGCATGTGCATGTCAAGGACGTCAAGGGCGCGACGTGTGTGGCATTGGGCGAGGGCGACGTGAACATCCGCGGCTGTCTGGACGTTCTGAAAGCGCGCGGTTACAAGGGCGTGCTGTCACTGGAGACGGAGGGCGACTGCGAGGTCGAGGAGATCCAGCGGCTGATCGCGGCCAGCTACCGGTATTTGACTCGCGAAGCCTGACTCCGTGGTGAGGGATGGAAAGGACAATCTGAAACGCGGTAAGTTGGTGTGCCGGCGAACATGGGACCAAGCCGCTTAAAGGTGGGACACCAACACCGGATGCGTAAACAACCGGTCTGAGGAAGGAAGTATGAAAGATTCGATTCAAAAGCAGAATGACACGGCAGGGATAACGGATTTGCCGTGCGGATTGGCGCTTTCACGGCGGGCGTTTCTGGGCGAAATCGCGGCGGGCGCGGCGGTGGCCGGGCTGCCGTTGACGGGCCTGTGCGCCGATGCCGGTGCGCCGGCCCGTATTGAGGCGGCGCTTCCGCAAAAGGCTCCGGCCGTACCGAAGCGGCCGCGCAGGCTGCTCATCTTCGATTTGAACGTGGGATACGGCAACGGACATCCGTCCATTCCGGCGGCGAACGAGGCGTTCACGTTGATGGGCAAGCGGACCGGCGCGTTCGAAACCGTGGTCACGCGCGATCCGGCGATCTTCGAACGCGAGTCGCTGAAGAATTTTGATGCCGTGTTTCTGAACAATACGGTCGGCAATCTGTTCGAGGACCCGGCGCTGCGGCAGAACCTGCTGGAATTTGTTTACGGGGGCGGCGGGCTGATGGGCGTGCACGGCACCTCGGTGGCGTTCACACGCTGGAAAGAGGGCGGCAAGGAGGACTGGCCCGAGTTCGCGGCGATGCTGGGTATCCGCGGCGCGAGCCACCGCGCGAACACGGAGCAGGTCGTCATGAAACTCGAAGAGCCGGACCACCCGGTCGTCGCCTGTTTCGGCGGACAGGGCTTCCCTCTGCAGGATGAGTTTTTCCGGCCGAAGGGGACGTATTCGCGGAACCGCGACCGCGTGCTGCTCAGTTTCGATCTGACGAAGACCGATCTCGCCAACGAGCCGCACGACGGCTGCTACCGGGCGGACAAGGACTACGCCATGGCGTGGGTGCGGCAGTACGGGCGGGGACGGGTTTTCTATACGGCGTTCGGCCACCATCCTGCGATTTTCGAGGACCCTCAACTGCTGGCGTTCTATCTGGCGGGAACCCAGTTCGCACTCGGCGATCTTCCCGCGCCGACGCTGCCGAGCGGCAAGCTGACGCCCGCACTGCGGGCGCAGGAAAAGCTCGGCTGGCGCTTGGGGATTGAGGCGTATACGTTCCACAAATATACGTTCTTTGAGTCGATCGACAAGACGGCGGAGCTCGGGCTCGCCTACATCGGCGCACTGAGCTTCCAGAAGGTCAGCGACAAAATTCCCAAGAACTTCACGCCCGATCTCACCGATGACGAGCTGCGCGAGATCCGGCTCAAGCTGGATGCGGCCGGGTTGCGGCTGTTGACCTATTACATCCAAACAATTCCCGGCGATGAGGCGGGGTGCCGAAAGATCTTTGAGTTCGGACGGAAGCTCGGTATCGAGACGTTCATGGCCGAGCCCGCCCTGGAAGCGTTGCCGCTGATCGACCGCTTCTGCCAGGAGTACGACATCCGCGTGGCGCTCCACAACCATGACCAGAAGGCCTCGCCGGTGTATTGGCATCCGGACGGCATCCTCAAGGCGTGCGAGGGACGCAGTGCGTACATCGGCGCCTGCGCGGACGTGGGCTATTGGCTGCGGGGCGGCATCGATCCCGTGGCGGCGGTTGAAAAGCTGGGAAAACGGTTGACGACCTTGCAGTTGCACGACCTCAACGAGGCGGGGCCGCAGGGCACCGACGTGCCGTGGGGCACCGGCAAGGGACGCACGGAAGAGCTGTTGCGCAAGATCCGCCAGGTGGGAAATACGCCGGTGATGTTCGGGCTCGAGTACTCGAAAAACTGGCTGACTTCGATGCCGGAAATCAAACAATGCGCGGAATTTTTTAACGCGCTGAGTCTGAAAGTGTGAATAAGGGGGGACAAACATGAGAACAACGAAAACGGGGAATGGAATGACGCGGCGGGGATTTATCGGGGCAACGGCGTCGGCGTTGGCGATGCCCACGATCATCCCGTCGTCGGCGCTCGGGGTCGACGGTGCGGTGGCGCCGAGCAACCGGCTCACCATGGGCCTGATCGGGAGAGGATGCATGGGACGGGGCCATTTGTCCAGGCTTGTCGGTGACCGGGATGTGATGGTCCTTGCCGTCTGCGATGTGGACAAGTCGCGCCGCGACGAAGGCAAGGAAGTCGTCGACGCCAACTATGCGGTTTCACAGCCCAAAGGCACCTACAGCGGTTGCGCGGCCTACAACGATTTTCGGGAACTGCTGGCGCGCAAGGACATCGACGGCGTCGTCATCGCCACGCCGGACCATTGGCACACGCCGGTTTCCATCTATGCGGCCCAAGCGGGCAAGGACGTGTACTGCGAGAAGCCCGTTTCGATGACGATCCGGCAGGGGCGGGCGCTGGTGGAAGCCGTACGCGCGAATAAGCGCGTCTTCCAGAACGGTTCCCAGTACCGCTCGATGCAGACGATGCACGAGGCGATTGACTTTGTCCGGGCTGGGGGACTAGGCAAAATCAAGTCGGTCTTCACGCTCTGGGGAAACGTGAATGTTCCGACCGTCGGCAATTCGCGCATCACGCAGAACCCGACGCTGCCCGAAGAGCCGGTGCCCGAGGGCTTGGATTGGAGTCTGTGGGTCGGACCTGCGCCGTTCCGTCCCTATAACAAAGCCTATCACCGGAATCCGATTCCGGGCGTTGTGCCGTGGACATTTTGCCGCGACTTCGGCAACGGCGTTTCGACGAACTACCATTCGCATTCGGCCGACGTGATCCAATACGCCCTCGGCGTGGAGGAGAGCGGTCCGGTCGAGATCTTGCATCCCTCCGGCAAGCAGTATCCGACGCTGACATGCCGGTACGCGAACGGCACGCTGCTCCACCACATCGATGGCTGGAATCAGGTGAAGGCGCTCTATCACGCGGTGCCTGAGGACGCGAAGCTGGATGGCATGTTCGGCGGGCTCTTTGTCGGCGAGCGCGGCTGGCTGAACATCGAGCACGGCCATCCGATCGCAGGCGGTCCCGACACCCTCTTCCAAGAGATGAAGCTCAAAACGCGAGAGGTGAGCGGCGCGAACAACCATCACGCGAACTGGTTCGAGTGCATGAAAACGCGGAAACAGCCGAGCTCGCATGAGGAGATCGGCCACCGCGCTGCCTCTCTCGGCCACCTCGTGGACGCCTCCTTCAGGCTGGGCCGCTCTCTGAAATGGGATCCCGTGAAAGAGGTGTTCGGGGGCGACGAGCAAGCGAATGCGTTGCTCGACCGCCCGATGCGGGAGCCGTGGCACCTGTAAGAAATCACGCCGAATTTTCAACGCTAAACGTTCAAGTGATTCACTTAAGCGGTGAACGTTGGACGTTGTGCGTTGAGCGTCCAATGCTTGAGTCCTTTAAAAACAGGACATTGCGGCCCTGACAGGATACAGCCGAGGTGGATTTCGCACGACGCAATGGCGGCGAGGCGCTCACCAATAGCCGAGCTTCCTTCCGCGCTCGAAGAGTACGCGCGCAAGGAAGTCGTAGCCGTGCTCGTTCATGTGCACGTCGGGACGGTTGCGGTAAAGGAGCGATGGCGGCACGCGTCCCGCGGCGATTTCGCTGCGGTCGAGCGCCGTCGGCGAGATTCCTTGGTCGGCAAGTCCGTGCGCGATCGCCTCGGCTCTGAAATCGATGGCGTGTTCGCCGAAGGCCCTCCTGAAGGTCTCCGCGTCGGCAGCGCTGAATGCGCCCCAGTACGGCACCACCACGAAGTAGGGCTTGTCAGCACCACGGCGGGCGATCATCGCCCGGTAATGCGCGATCAGCACGTTCACATCCCGACGCCATCCTCCGTTCGCCCCCATGAAGATAATTTCGCAGGCGGCCTCCGGCGCAACAGCGGCGGAGGCGAATACGGCCGGCGTGCCCGCCGCGATCTCGACTGGCTTCGACACATCCCCCCGCTCCAACCACAGTTTGTAGCCGATCGGGTTCGTCGCGGTGTTCCAGCGGTACTCGCTCATTGAAAGCCGGTACTTGTCGCCTCCGATCGTCACGTCGTTCACCGGAATCTTTCGCCCCAGCGCCGCGGTCAGCTTGATCTTCTCGCCCCGTTCGGTACGAAAGCCGTTGTCGGTGCCGTCGCCGATGCGCACCTTGCTCTCGCCGGCCGCGAACGCGATCTTCGCCGCCGTACGGATCGGATAGGCGCCCTGTCGCACGGGGATCGTAACCGCATCCTCACCGCCGTCGCCAGAATTGAGCACGCGGAAAGTGTCTCCGAGCCGTGCCTGCAGCCGGTCGGGATAGGACTTCCCGGCGGGCATCGCCATACCCTCCGTCACGCTGTCACCCCAGCAGGCGACGATCTTCGGCTCCGCCCCGCAAACCGCCGCGGACATTCCAGCCGCGAGAGCGACTCCAACGATCTTCTTCATTCCGGAACTCCTCTCCCTCCAGCAATGAATCAAGGAACCTCGCGTATCCTAAGCCGTCTTGGCTTGTATTCGCTTGTGAATAGCGTGGGGTATAGCAGTTTTCGATTGGGTTGGTCAAGGGGCGAACTGCGGTTCGTAGGAGACGCGGCTACGCCCTCCCAGACAAGTTGCTTAACCGTGCTGTGTGCGCGCGCGTGTTCGTAATGCGCGGCCGTTGTCAGCTAAAAACGGTGTGGGGGCGTCGTTCGACTTTGGGTTGCCCTGAGAAAGGCGGTCGGGGGACGGAATAGCCGCGGGCCGCACACTGACGGGTGGAATGCGTATGCAGGTTTTTTCATTTAACGCCGATTCCGTATTGAGCCCGAAGCGGGTTATGTTCTACAACTAATACACGATAACGTATGTGGAACTCATTTGAGCGACACGCGGATAAAAAGGGGGGACAATCATGAATCGATTCGGGAGCGTAGCGGTTGTTGCGGCGGGCCTGCTGGCATTCTTTGGGACAGATGTTCCGGCTGCACAGGCAGAGACGGTCCGCAAGCCGGTGATTATCAGCACGGACATCGGGGATGACATCGACGACACGTGGGCGGTATCACTGGCGCTGAAGTGTCCGGAACTGGACATCAAGTTGATTCTCGGCGACTACGGCAATGCCGAGGCGCGGGCGCGGCTGATCGCCAAGATCCTGGAGGCGGACAAGCGGACCGATATTCCCGTGGGCGTGGGCGTGCATGCGGGCGCGAAGGTCGGTCTCCACCACCAGTCCAAGTGGATCGAGGGTTATGAGCTTAAAAACTATCCCGGCAAGGTTTATCCGGACGGTGTGCAGGCGCTGATCGATATCGTGATGGCGTCCAAGGAGCCGGTGACGCTCATCTGCGTCGGGCCTTGTCCTAATATTGCCGAGGCACTGAAGCGCGAGCCGCGCATCGCGCAGAAGGCCAAGTTCGTCGGCATGCACGGCAGCGTGCGGCTCGGCTACGGGCGGAACCCCAAGCCCAGCGCCGAATGGAATGTCAAGGCCGATCCCGCGTCCTGCCGCGCCGCGCTGTCCGCACCGTGGGATATCACGATCACGCCACTCGACACGTGCGGCCTGATCCAGTTCAAAGGCGAAAACTATGCGCGTATCCGCGCCTGCAATGATCCGATTGTGAAGACGCTGCTGAAAAACTATCGCGTCTGGCGGGCGTATAGCGCGAAGGACCATCAGGAGACCGACACCGAGACCGCCAGCACCACGCTCTTTGACTGCGTGGCCGTGTATCTCGCCTGCACCCAAGAGCTCTGTGTGATGGAAAAGCTCGGCATCCGCGTGACCGACGAAGGGTTTACGGTCGAAGATCTGGCGGCTCGGCAGATGAATGTCGCGCTCGCGTGGAAAGACCTGCCCGCCTTTGAGGCGTGGCTGGTGGACCGGCTGTGTCAATAGAGAAAGAACTCTCAATGTTGAACATCCAACGCTCAAGTATATGGGTTCTGTGTTGAGCGTTGGACGTTGAGTATTCACACCTCTTTAAGGAATAAGCAATGCTCACCTCGCGACGAGCGTTTTTGAAAACGGGTATGGTGGCCGCAGGCGCGGCCGCTACGGTGGTTCCAGCATCTGCCGCACAGCCGCAAGCGGCTGCCGCCGGTGCGCCGCTGCTCCATGTGACGGATTTATTCCACCCGCACGGCGATCCCGACGACCACTTCGACCTGGCGGTGACGTACGCGCTGGTTCAACGGGGGTGCTTCGACCTGCGGGGCGTGGTCATCGACTACCCCCCCGACTTCCGGGCGGGCGATCCGGCGGTCGTGGCGGTGACGCAGATGAATCGGCTGTCGGGCTTGTCGGCGCCGGTTTCAATTGGGACATCGCATCGGCTGAAGAACAGGGCAGACGCGCTGGTCGACGCTTCGGCGCAGGAGACGGCGGCGGTGAGGTTTATCCTGGCGCAGTTGCGTGCGGCGGATCGCCCGCTCGCGCTGATGTGCGTGGGGTCGGCTGCGGACATCATTGTGGCCGCGTTGCGCGAGCCCGCGCTGTTCAAGGCCAAGTGTGCCGGGGTCTATCTCAACAGCGGCGCGGCGCACGATAATCCTGCGAATCCGGCGCAGCTCGAGTTCAACGTGCGGCTTGATCCTGCGGCCTACGCGGCGATGTTCGACCTGCCATGTCCGCTCTATTGGTTCCCGTGCTGGCATACGACCGAACGGCGCGAGAGTGGCGCGGACGGCAGTTTCTACTGGCTGCCGCACGCCGAGGCTCTCGGCGATATCTCGTCTGGGCTCGCGAACTATTTCGCGTATATGTTCGACAAATCGGCGAACCCCAAGTGGTTGCGCGCGATGACGGCGATGCCGCCTGGCGCGACATGGGACAAGATTTTGAACGACAAGCGCGGCATGTGGTCCACGGCCAGCCAGTTTGCGGCGGCGGGGTTCAGCGTGACGAAAGAGGGCGAGATTGTGCTTGCCAAGGACGCTGGCCGCGCGGCGGTGTTCGCGGCGCTGCCGGTCGAAGTCTCCTGCGCGGACGACGGCCGCACGACGTGGCGGCGTGTCGAGGCTCCGACCGGGCGCTGGATGCTGTCGGTCACGGATGTGGCGCGGTACCCGGCCGCGATGACGCGGGCGGTTGGGACGTTGTTTAAGGCGTTTCGGTAGCCCGCAACACCGCTGTAATTACGCGGTCGATGTTCCGATGAATGCGATTTCTCGGCGTCGCAGAATTGGACTTGAGTCAAAAGGTGCCATCCGTCACAATCATGACGAATAATGTGAGGCGAATCTTTTTTTGGGGGGCAAATGACACGGACAATCGTAACGGGTCTTGCGGCGATGGGGGTGTGTTCAAGCGTTTGGGCCGCGCCTGATCTGGAAACACTCGAAAAGCTGCGGCACATTCACGCGCCTCAAGTGGTCGCCATTCCGCCTGAGAATGCGAGCCGCGGTTTGATGATGATGCCCGACGGTGAAATTCGTCACTATGGTTTCCGTGGCGGCTTCAGGGGCGGGGTCCACGATGTTCGCGCCGTCTACATCTCCAGCCGCGATTGCGGGCTCAGCTGGAATGAGGTTTCAGTCAAAGGCGCGACGGCCGGTGCCATGACTCGCAGCCCGTGGTCGGACGATTTTCTGACGGTGCTTTGCAAAACCGGGCATGTTGGTGATGACGAGTGGCAGAGCGCGCTCGGATCGTGCGAAGGCAAAGGCTTTTTCGCCCTGCGCGCCAAGGGTCCTGATGGGCCTTTCACTGCCGCGCTGATCAGCCCCCACACGGGGTTTATGGCGCGCCAGCCCTTGCCGCTGCGGCAGCGCCACCGCTGGGTTCAGCCCTTCCAGCGCCGCGCGGACAACCCGATCCAGCCCGGCGTGATGTTGTCTGACGACGACGGCGCTTCCTGGCGCGAGATTCTGTTGCCCAGTCCGCCGCCGCATAAGATCGAATGGCCGCACAAGGGTTTCCGCTGGCAGAACTATGGCTGCGAGCCATCGGTGGTCGAGCTCTCCAGCGGCCGGCTCTGGATGCTGATCCGCACTTCGCGGGACAGCCACTACGAATCGTTTTCCGATGACGCGGGCGAAACGTGGACGGCGCCCGCGCCGTCGCGCTTCTATGCCACGATCACCATGCCGCTGCTGTTCCACATGAAGGACGGCCGGATCTTGGCCGTGTGGAATAATACCACCCCGCTGCCTGAGCTTGACCACATTGCCCAGCCGGGCCTGAACAAATCCGAGATCGAGGGCTCTTCTGAGGATTTCTTTACCAACCGCGATGCGCTCCATGCCGCAGTTTCGGCGGATGACGGAAAAACATGGCGCGGCTTCCGCGAACTGTATTTGAACGAGCGCCGCAACGACGCCGATTTTCGCAGCAGCAGCGGCAATGCCGCTTCGCTGGACAAGAGCATTCACCAGTCCCAGGCGCTTGAACTTCCTGAAGGGAAGATCCTGCTCGCGTTCGGCCAGCACACGCTCTGCCGCAAGCTGATCGTTTTCGATCCCGACTGGCTTCTTGAGACGAAGCGGGAAGACGCCTTTGCCGCAGGCCTTGCCGGATGGTCGGTGCAGCAGTATCTGAAGAGCGTGCCCGGCAACTTCCGCGGCGTGAGCGGACACTGCGCGTACAACCGCCGGCCCGGCGCGACGCTAGTGCCGCATCCGGACGGCAAGCCTCGCGAGGTTCTGCAGGTGGCGTGTCACCCCGACCCTCGCTTGGTGAGCGAGCCTGAAGGCGCGGTCTGGAATTTTCCGGCGTGGCCAGTCGGCGTCCTCAATCTGCGCCTCCGTCAACCGACGGGCGCTCAGGGCACGCAGATCTGCCTCGTCGACCGCTGGTTCAATCCGACCGATCCGGTCGTGGCGCGCTACGCGCAGCACGTGCTGAGGCTCGATGCGGGGGGTGCGGTCAACGGCGTGCCGTGTCTCAAGCCCGACACCTGGGCCGATTTGGAGGTCCGCTGGGATGAGCAGGGCGCGCGGTTCCGCGTGGGCGAGGGCGCCTGGTGCGACCTTCCGCGCGTCTTCCCGACGCGCAACGGCGTCAGCTATCTGCACCTCCAGAGCGCGGCGACGGGGGCCGATACGGCCGGCGTGCTGATCGAGTCGGTGGCGGCGGAGGCCATAAACGCCGAACGCTGAACACCGAACTTCCAACAGGGAACGGAATACCACATGACAACGACACGGCGGGGTTTTCTTAAAGGCGCGGCAGGGTCGACGGCGCTTTTCTCAATTGTGCCGCGCTACGTGCTGGGCGGAGCGGGCTTTGTGCCCCCCAGCGAAAAGGTGAATGTTGCGGTCATCGGCGTGGGCGGCATGGGCATGAGGAACGTGCAGAGCCTGCTGAACGAGCCCGAGGCGCGGATCGCAGCCATCTGCGACGTGGCAGAAGAGACCGATCTCAGCACCTACTGGTACAAGTGCCATGCCGGGCGACGTCCGGTGAAGGTGCTCATCGAGGAGGCGTACGCCAAGACGACGCCGAACTACCGCTGCGCTGACTATGAGGACTTTCGCGTCCTGTTCGAAAAAGAGAAGGGCATCGACGCGGTCTTGTGCGCGACGCCGGACCATTCGCACGCGTACATCACGATCACCGCGATGCGGCTCGGCAAGCACGTCTACTGCGAGAAGCCCCTCGCGCACAACGTCTGGGAGACGCGCCGCGTAGCGCAGGTAGCGAAAGAAACGGGCGCGGCGACACAGATGGGCAACCACGGGCACTCGAGTTCCGGCATGCGCACGACATGCGAATGGATTTGGGACGGCGCGATCGGCCCTGTGCGCGAAGTCCACGCCTGGAGCCCGTCGCGGCACTGGCGGAAAGAGCCGGGGCGGCCGCTGGAAACGCCGTCGGTGCCAGCGAGTTTCAACTGGGATCTGTGGCTCGGGCCGCGCGAGTTCCGTCCGTATCATCCGGCCTATGCGCCGTACATCTGGCGCGATTGGTGGGCGTTCGGAACCGGGTCGCTCGGAAACTTGGCATGCCATAATATCGATGCGGCCGTGTGGGCGCTGAAGTTGGAGCATCCGCTCAGCGTGGAAGCGTCCACGACCGGCGGCTGCGACAGCGAGGTGTCGGCCTACGGCGGCATCTACACGTATCGCTTCGGCGCGCGCGGCGAGATGCCGCCTGTGAAGATGACGTGGTACGATGGCGGCCTGCGTCCGGCTGTTCCCGAAGGGATCGACTCGGACGATCCGCGTCAGCGCTTGGGCGATAACGCGGAGGGTCTGCTGCTGGTCGGCGACAAGGGCTGGATCACGTGCCCCGCCTACGGCGGTGCTCCGCGGCTATTGCCGCTCGCGCTGCACAAGGAGTATCAGCGCCCTGCGCCGACGCTGCCGAGGGTCAAGGGTCACCACGCCGACTGGTTGTCCGCCTGCAAGGGCGGCCCGGCAGCCAGTGCGAATTTCGAATACAGCGCGCGTCTGACCGAAGTGGCGCTGCTGGGCAATGTCGCCTTGCGCGTCGGCAAAAAGATTCTGTGGGATCCGTCCGCCATGCGGGCCGTCAATGCGCCCGAGGCCGATGCCTTCATCAAAGAAGAGTGCCGCAAGGGGTGGGAGCTTGGCTGAGCGCTGTAATGACTATGCAGGTTTATTTGCCGCCTGATGCTTCGTCCTTGAGGAGTTCCGTTGTTTATTCTACAACGGAATCATCTGAGTTGTTTGTGCGCACGCAAAGGAGGGGCGATGAATAGCAGTTGGTGGCTGGCGGGGGTGTTGGCCGTTGCCATGGTGCAGGCCGAGCCGATCAGACTTGTTTTCGATACCGATATGGGCAACGACACGGACGACGTGATGGCGCTGTGCATGATCCACGCGCTGCAGTCGCGCGGCGCGGTCGAGCTGCTCGCGGTCACGGTCACGAAGGACCATCCGCAGGCCGCGGCTTTCGTGGATGCGGTGAACACCTTCTACGGGCGGCCGGACATCCCCATCGGCGTTGTGAAGGGCGGCGCGACGCCGGAACCGGGAAAGTTCAATCTGCTGGCCGACGCTAAGAACGAGGACGGCAGCCTGCGCTATCCGCATGATCTGGCGCGCGGGGCGGATGCTCCCGAGGCGACCGGTCTGATCCGCAAGCTCTTGGCCGCGCAACCGGACGGCAGCGTGACGCTGGTGCAGGTGGGCTTCTTCACCAACTTCCAGCGCTTGCTCGCGTCGCGGCCGGACGTCGTGTCGCCGCTCAGCGGGCGGGATCTGATCGCCAAGAAGGTGAAGCTGCTTTCGATCATGGCGGGGGCCTTCCAGACGGTGGACTGGAACACGCGGCATCTCGAATACAACGTGGTCAAAGATATTCCCGCAGCTCAAACGCTGGCGAAGGACTGGCCGACGCCGATCTTGTGGAGCGGCTACGAGATCGGCGTGGCGGCTGCGTTTCCGCATGCCGTGATCGAGCATGACCTCGACTATGTGAAGCACCATCCGCTCAAAGAGGCGTACTACCTGTACAACCCTCCGCCGCACGACCGTCCCACGTGGGACCCGACCGCGCTGCTGGCCGCCGTGCTTCCGGACCGCGGCTACTTCACGCTGTCGCCGGCGGGCACGGTCACGGTCGAGGACAACGGCGCCACGTGGTTCCGCCCGTCGCGGGACGGCAAGGGTCGAGACCGCTTCCTGACCATGAGCCCAGAACAGGCCGCACGCGTGCGCGAGGCGATCGTGCAGCTGAGCGTGGAGCCGCCGAAGAGATAGGCTGTAGACTGTAGGCTATAGGCTGTAGGCTGGAGAAAAGGCGGGAGGATCCGATGAGAGAACATTCGAAACTGAAAGCGTTTGAGATAGCGGACGAGATTGCGCTTATGGTTTATAAGCTGACACAGTCTTTTCCGAAAGAGGAGATGTTTGGTCTGACCTCTCAGATGCGGCGTGCCGCAGTTTCGGTTGCCTCGAATATTGTTGAAGGGTGTGCTCGGGAAAGCCAAGCCGAGTATCTACGGTTCTTGGAAATAGCATTCGGTTCGCTTCGAGAAGCGCATTATCAACTTAACTTGGCTTGCCGTTTGGGTTTTGCCGATGCAACCGCAGCAAGCGTCTGTGACGACAAGATGAAAGAGGCTGAGAAAGTTCTTGGCGCTCTCGTGCATTCCATGCGTGTCTCTTAACCTACAGCCTACAGCCTATAGCCTACAGCCTTGGAGAATAGAGTGAACACAAAGCGACTTATTGTACTGACGTTTATCTTAACGGTAGCCTCCGCAACTTTTGCCCAAAGCGAACGACGCCTTTCCATCGACGACTACCGCGACCGGATGAAGGGCGGCTGGATCGGTCAGGTCATCGGCGTGGTGTGGGGCGCACCGACAGAATTCAAGTGGAACGACAAGGTCATTCCCGAGGACCAGGTTCCGAAGTGGTCGCCGGAGATGATCAACAACGCGTTCGGGCAGGACGACCTGTATGTGGAGATGACGTTCTTGCGGTCGATGGAGCAATACGGTCTCGACGTGCCGATCCGCCAGGCGGGCATCGACTTTGCGAACAGCGAGTATGCGCTCTGGTGTGCGAACAACGCGGGACGGACGAATCTGCGCAAGGGCATCGCGCCGCCGGACTCGTCGCACCCGCAGTTCAACAAGTGCCCGAACGACATCGATTATCAGATCGAAGCGGACTTCGCGGGCCTCATCTCGCCCGGCTTGCCCAATTCGGTCATCGCGCTGGGCGAGAAATTTGGGCGGCTGATGAACTACGGCGACGGCGTGTATGGCGGGCAGTTCATGGGCGGCATGTATGCCGAGGCGTTCTTCGAGACGGACCTTTTGAAAATCATTGACGCGGGGCTGGCCTGCATTCCGTCCGACAGCCAGTACGCGGAGATGGTGCGCGACATGGTGCGCTGGTATCGCGAGAGCCCGAACGAATGGCAGAAGACATGGGCACTTTGTCTGCAGAAGTACCGCAAGGATCCGGCGTATCAAAAAGCCTCCAACGGCGGCATCGACGTGAAAATCAACGGTGCGATGGTCCTGCTCGGGCTGCTGTATGGTCAAGGCGACATGGAGAAGACGGTTGTGATCTCGATGCGCGGCGGATATGACTCGGACTGCAACCCGTCGAGCGCGGCGGGTGTGCTCGGCACGCTGATCGGCTTTGCAAACCTGCCGGCGCACTACACGAAGCTACTCCAGTTGGGGACGAAGTTCTCTTATACCGCGTACAACGTGCCGGCGCTGCTGGACGTCTGCGAAAAACTGGCTCGCCAGATTGTGGTTCAGCAGGGGGGGCGCGTCGAGAAAGGCGCGGATGGCAAAGAGTGTTTTGTGATTCCGGTCCGTCCCGCCCGACCGGACGCGCTGTCGTTAAGCTGGGCGCCGGGGCCTGTCGCGAACTCCGTGTTCACGCCGGAGGAGATGGCGCAGATCAAAATCCCCATCAAGGTGTATCCGGCCGGGCAGTTTGCGGACCCTGATCCCTCCAAGCGGGTGCAGAAGGTTTTGGACGTTTGTTTTCCCGGCTGGAAGACGTCGGAGAATGCGCCGGACATGAACCCCGGTTACCGCGAGCAGGTGGACCGGACATACAATGTGCTGGTGACGCATCCTCCGAAAAAGGGCGAGCCGGTGATTCTTTCGAAGACCGTCAAAATTCCGGAGGGCGATCCGCGCCTCACGGTAAGGGTCGCGAACGCGCAGAACGGCAATTTCCGGCTGATCGTCAAGGTTGACGGCGCGCTGGCACTTGAAACGGATGTCGGCGGCAAGACGGGCGAGTTCTGGACATACACGGTCGGTCTCGCACCATACCGCGGCAAAACGGTAAAGCTCGAGCTGTTCAATCAACCGACGGGCTGGAGCAACGAGGCGGCCTATTGGGGGGAGATTGCGGTGAGCGGGAACAATGATTGAGAAAATGCCGAGCGGTGAACGGCGATTTTTTGTGGCCATTCGGCATCCTGCCGCTCGCGGGCAAAGTCTCGCACGAAAATGCCTATGCAGGTTTTTTGGGAAACGCGAGATTGGGCTTGAGGCGGAAGTTCGCTTGGTTCACAATCACGTTAAACGTTGAGGGTGAGGAAAAAATGAAACGGATCGTTGTACTGGGCAGCACGAATACGGATATGGTTGTGAAAGCGGCGCGGATTCCCGCGCCGGGCGAGACGATTTTAGGCGGCCGTTTTCTGATGAACCCCGGCGGCAAGGGCGCGAATCAGGCCGTGGCGGCGGCGCGATTGGGAGGCGATGTCGCTTTTATCGCCAAGGTCGGCGACGATCTGTTCGGACGTGAGGCGAAGACGCTTTTTGCGAAAGAGGGCATTTGCACGGATTACGTGCTGACCGATCGGTCGGAGCCGTCCGGCGTGGCGCTCATCATGGTGGACGCGAAGGGCGAGAACTGCATTTCGGTAGCTTCCGGCGCGAATGCGATGCTGCTCCCAGAGGATATCGAAGCGGCGCGCGGCGAGATTGAAAAGGCGGGGACGCTGCTGATGCAGTTGGAGACGCCGGTTGAGACCGTGCTGTGTGCGGCGCAGTGGGCTGCGGCCAAAGGCGTTTCTGTGGTGCTTAATCCGGCGCCCGCCTGTCAGCTGCCGGATGCGTTACTGAAGTGCCTCAGCATGATCACGCCGAACGAAACCGAGGCGGAGCTGCTGACGGGCGTCAAGGTGTCCGATGAGGCGTCCGCCGCGCGGGCGGCCAAAACGCTGTGCGCCAAGGGCGTGAAGCGCGTGGTCATCACGCTTGGGGCCAAAGGTGCGTTCGTGTATTCGGACGGGGAGGGAAGAATTGTTCCTGCGGTGAAGGTGAAAGCCGTCGACACCACCGCGGCGGGCGACGTGTTCAACGGCGCGCTGGCGGTGGCTCTGACGGAGGACCGTCCTTTGGCCGTGGCGGTGAGCTTTGCGGTCAAGGCCGCGGCGGTGTCGGTCACACGCATGGGCGCGCAGGCGTCGGCGCCTTACCGCAACGAGGTGCAGTAGCGCAGGCTGTAGGTTGAAGGTGAAGGCGATTGGGACAAAAAAGGGAGGCTCGGGCGAGAGGCGTAGTCTGCGGGTGAAGGCGAGGGTGTTCTTGCATCCAGCCTAAAGTCTACAGCCTTCAGCCGACAGCCTGACATCCGCAAGGAGGCTGGTATGTTCTTCGTTGAGAATTATGGGTTGGCGGTGGCTTTTTGCGTGGTGACGATGCTGTGCTGGGGGTCGTGGGGCAACACCCAGAAGCTGGCGTCGAACGACAAGTGGAAGTATCAGCTGTTCTACTGGGACTACGGGATCGGCATCCTGCTGAGTTCGCTGCTGTTCGCGTTCACGCTCGGAAGTTGCGGCGCAGAAGGGCGCGGCTTCCTCGCCGACATCCGACAGGCCGGGATGAGCCACCTCGGGCTGGCCTTCTTGGGCGGCGTGCTGTTCAATCTGGCGAACATCCTGCTGGTCATCGCCATCGATCTGGCGGGGCTGGCGGTGGCGTTCCCGATCGGCATCGGGCTCGCGTTGGTGCTTGGCGTGGTTCAGACCTACTGGTTCAACCCCAAGGGCGATCCGGTGCTGCTGTTCGCGGGCGTGGCCCTCGTGGCAGCGGCTATCGTTCTGAATGCCCTGGCCTACAAGAAGCTGGTCGCGTCGAAGGCAGGGGACTCACAGAGGGGCGGCTCCGGTTTGGGCATCGCGATCTCCGTGATCGCCGGCGCACTGATGGGCGCGGGCTTTTTCGGGCTGGTTTCCAAGGGTATGGTCAAGAACTTCGCGGCACCCGAAGCGGGGCTGATGACGCCGTATACGGCGCTGGTGGTGTTCGCGGCCGGGCTGTTCCTGTCGAATTTCCTCTGGAACACGATCGCTTCGCTCAAGCCTGTGCGCGGCGAGCCGGTCGCGCCGTCGGCCTATTTTTCGCTGGGCACCCCGCGGCTGCACGCGGTCGGCATCTTGGGCGGCACGATCTGGAACATCGGCATGGCGCTCAGCCTAGTGGCGTCGGGCAAGGCGGGTACCGCGATCTCCTATGGACTCGGCCAGGGCGCGACGCTGGTGGCCGCGCTGTGGGGCATCCTGATCTGGAAAGAGTTCAAGGGAGCGCCCAAAGCGGTGAACAAGCTCAACCTGGCGATGTTCGTGCTTTTCGTGGCTGGGTTGGGTCTTATCATCTGCGCCGGAACTTAAATGTTGCGGTGTGCCCATTGCGCAGGTCCCGCGAAACTGTGGGGAAAACGGTTTGAAAACGCATGATCGTTGCTTGTCGGCACGTGATTCGGTCCGTAAGGCACGGCACGTCGCTTTGGTGTTAAGTCTGAACAAGCGGTTCGACCGTAAAGTGATTGAGGGCGTGACGCGTTTCGTGCATGAATCCGGAACGTGGAGCGTTTTTTTGGAAGACGATCCGGCCGCGAAAATCCCAGACTTCAGCCGCGGGCATTTTGACGGCGTGATCGCGGACCTGGACGACCCCCGGATCCCGAAATGCGTGGCCGAGTTGAAGATCCCGGTCGTCGGGATCGGCGGCATCGAGCCCCGCTGCCCTCTGAATCTGAGCGTCTCGACGGTCGGCACGGACAACCGCAAGGTCGCCGGCCTGGCGGCGGACTATCTGCTGCGACTCGGCCTGCAGAGCTTCGGCTATTGCGGGATCCACGGCCAGACGGTCGACCCTTGGAACCGCGAGCGCCAGAAGGCGTTTGCGGAGTGCCTTCGGGAGGAGGGCCACGCGTGTTCGGTCTACGCCGGACGCTACCACCCCTCCCACAGCTGGGAGCAGCTTCAGGAGTCTCTCTTCGCTTGGCTGAAGCCGCTGCCAAAGCCCGTGGGCGTGCTGGCGGCAAACGACGTGCGGGCGCGCCACGTGCTAGAGGCCTGCCGGCGCTTCGGGCTGCGCGTGCCGGACGACGTGGCCGTGGTCGGTGTGGATAACGACGAGTTGATCTGCGAGCTGGCCTCGCCGCCGCTGACCAGCATCGTGCAGGGAACGGAGGAGATCGGCTACCGGGCGGCGGGGCTGCTGGATCGATTGATGCGAAGGCGGTCACCCGGTGTTAAGAATATTCTCATCGACCCCGTGGCCATCATCGAACGCGTCTCAACCGATCTGGTGGCCACCGACGACCGTATCGCCGCGGCCGCGCTGACCTTCATCCGCCAAAACGCCTGTGCCGGCATCGGCGTCCCAGAGGTTGCCCGCAGTGTCAGCGTGTCGCGATCCACCTTAGACGGCCATTTCAAACAGGTGGTCGGGCGCACGGTCCATGACGAAATCCTGCGCGTCCAAATGAACGCCGCTCGGAAACTGCTCGTGACCACGGCGTTACCGCTGGACGAAGTGGCCCGCCGCGTCGGGCTTTGTCATGCGCAGTATTTCGCAACGCTCTTCCACCGCGTGTGCGGTCAAACGCCGGGCCAGTACCGCCGCCGGGCGCGGTGAGGGCTTCTCAAAACAGCCACGGGCGAGGACGGCGTGGGCGTCTCCAGCGTCGGCTGCGCGGCACACATGTTGTAGATCTTGACCCAATACGTGTTCGCCGCCAGGTCGGCCTCAGCCTTGAAGCGGTACCAGTTGGTGGTGACCACGGCGCGCTAGACGGACACGTGGTTCTCGGCAGAACCGGGCCCGCAGCTTATTTTCGAAATAGGTCACTGATCGCTTGAAGCGTTTTCTCAACGAGTATCTGTCCGCCTACCGGACCGACCGGCGTGGACTGCGGCACCGCACTATACCCTCCGGCTTTGACGGCTCGTTCTGAAGGCAGATAGCTATACATCTGATCCACCGGTGAAGCCAATTGAATCAGCACTGTCTGCGGTGCCGGACTGCGCCCCTGGATACGCATGGCGTAGTCTGTAAACAGCTCAAAAGGGTTGGTCGCCATGACTACGTCGCCCAGCCTTAACACATGCATTTCAACTGCGATTGAGGGTGGCGTCTTCTGTTGCACTTCGTAACTATCAACCACCCGCTTAAACCAGCGCATACGGCTCTCGGCACGACTTTTTTCCTGCTCGTCCTTGGCAGTGGCGACACTCTGCTCAAGCGACTTGTAATTATGCATGGAATCTTTGTATTCCTTTTCGGTCATGATCCGCCCCGGCAGGTCGAAACGCTCGACGCGGTGTACCATGTGCAGATCATTGACCAGCTCTTGACGGATCACCGGCCACACATCTTCAAAAGCCGCCACAATACGACGTCCTAACTCGGCTTTGCGTGATAATTTACGCAAACGCTCCATGCGTGTTTCCGCATCCTTGCGCAGCATGGCGTAAGGTATCATGTCGCCTGCCGGCCCGCATAATCCCAGCACCACCAGTTGATCGCCATATCTGCGTTTCAACTCGGCCCGTACTGGCCCCCAATAGTCGGAGCTCAGATGATTGCTAGTACCAACCATCTGAGCCGGCGAAGGCACCACCATCGCCGTGGCAATCAACTGCTTTGCGTCATCGACAAAGCAAAGAATGTCAAGGGCATGATCTTCCCATCCTTCGAGCCCCATGAAATCCTTACGTTTGGTCGCACCGTACATCTCGGCGGTGCCGTTAGCATAGGTGACACGGCGGTTGTGTCCCACCACCGCATGCCCCAAGCCCCAGGCCATGGCACCGCGCCTACGCCCCTCCCATGCCTGCACCACCGCAGCGACCAGTCGTTCCAGCATCCAGGGCACATACTCTTCCGGCTGCATCGCATCCGCATAATCACTGAAACGATCCTGGTTGAGTGTCGGAGCGGTATGTGTATGTGTCGGAGCCAAAAAGGCTTTGGTTACATCAAAATCTGGCAGCTGTTGCTTCAGCAGTGCGCGGAAACGGTCATGCACATCCGCCGGCACGGTCACCACTTCCAGCGCCACCATAATGGCCTGGTCAACCGGTCGCCCGTTTGCACGTGTTTCCAGCGCCAGCACGCTGGCCATGCAGGGATCGTCCACCTTGCGAGCGATACGCTGATGAAACTGGCCGGCCAAAGAAACCGGACGATCCGGCGTGATGCTGACATCCGCCGTGCCGACCCATAATTCAGCGGCCAACACGCTGTTCAACCATCCCGAACAAACCAGCAACAATCCCCCTGCCAGAAATGTATGATGCATCCTATTCCTGTTCCTTGCTGACATGCTGATAGTTTAGCCTGTCCCCTTTAATGGTTTCAACGCGCGAAATGCCGATGGCCGCCGTGAACACGACGGCCATCGGGCAGTATCAATTGATTTTCAGCAAGGTGCCTGAGCTAATCACCGTAAACAGCAGATTGTCTACCAGCGCGCGTTCTTCCGGCGGATACAACTGTCCTCCGCGAATGCCGGAACTGGAGATGCCAAAGGATGTAAGGGACTCCAACAATTCATCACTGCTGGTACCCGGTGTTTGCACATCCCGCTTAAAGCGCAAACCTTCGAATACGGCCACAGGCTCTGCAGGCGTCAGGGTGTCAAGCGCCGGTTGGGTCGCCCCCATATGATAAACCCGCAGCGTATATGACTTGAGCGCCGGCATAATCTGCGTCTCGAAGCGGTACCAGTTGCCTTGCGTGATCGACGCTGCCGCGAAAAGATTACTGGCCAACCCTTGTCCATCGCCGTCAGAAGCAAAGATCGAAACATTCGGATAAACACCTAAAGTGTCTGCAGAGGCGCTCGTGCTGCCAAAGCCAAAACACATCGCATGGTAATTGGTGAAACGCTGCGTATCCTTGAGGTTGCCTTGATAGAAACGGTCGTCACCCAAATACAGCGCCACCTCATTTTTGCCACTCACCCAAAAGGCAGGCGGACGCACATCCATTCTGGCGTACAAGGTGTTGTGCTTGATCGCTTTGCCCAACGGCTGAACATTGAACATCTGCGCGGCACCACTGTATTTCTCGCTGCCCAGATGCAGACTGTTGTTGCCGTTGGCCGTGCTGATGGCGGCCATGCCATCGCTGTTGCCGCGTAAAACCCAGTCATCCTGTCCGCCGCTGAAACGATCGACCCCGCTGGTCAGCGGTGCTTGCCGTGTTGCGCCAGTCATATCGGTATACGTACGGGTTTTGAAATCATTGCGATAAATTTCAACCGGACCCTCACCCGTTAAATCGGCCATGATCCGGATATTGTCAATACCGCCTACGCTACTTGTGCCAGAATATCCGGTGTTCACACCATAAGAACCGATGACAATCGTAGAGATGGCGGGCAACTGACCGGGTTGATCACCCACCCGATAGCGCATATCGCCAGTAAAGGTATACACCGGCTCGGCTGGCAAAGGTGTGTCGGGACTGCTTTGTATAGCACCCATTTCGTAGACATTGACCGTATATGTGGCATTGTCGATATCCAGGTTGGCGATGAAACGGTACCAGGCGCCGGGATTGATTGCGGCCGGATGTTTTTCCATCGTCACACCGCCATTTTTATCACCTTGGGCAAAATAGAAACTGTTGGTCTTACTACTTGAGCCTGCGCTAAAACCGAAACGCGCGACGTATTTTGTAAAGTCGTCAGCCACCGATGCGTAGTAGAAAGCATCACTGCCGATAAAAACACTGAAATGTTGCACTGTCCAATACCATTGCGGGGGCGGGGTGATATCCACACTCACCTGCATCATGCCGTTGGTCAGATAATTGCCGATACGCTGACAACCCATTACAAATTGAGAGTCGCCTGACGTGTAACCCGCTCTGACATACTGATTACCGCTGATTTCAGAGATATACAGATCCGACTGTCCGCTATTACGCCTGATCCATCCGTCCAGTCCCGAGATATGTAGCGGGTTGTAAGCCGAGACTCTATCACGCACTAACTTCCAGTTTAGCGGATACTCATAGGTGCCGCTAACGGGCGCAAGCCGATCATTATCATAAGCATATTCCGTAGTTCCAGGCACAGTGCGCGTGTACGCACGCATGGCGAAATCGTTCTGATAGACGCGCACAAAATCCGGCGCGCCCTGCGGCTGATGATCAACCTTCAAATTATCAAAACGAGCGGTCAGGTCTATATCCGTCTGTCCGGTGCCACCGCCGCTGACACCAAACGCCGATAGCCCCAAAGTGGAAATGCCGCCGGTCTCAGCCGACTGATTCATGCAGAAGTTAAATGTTGTGGACGCAAAGGTTTCCACCGGCGTGGCAGGATCAGGCGTTTCCAATGTTGGCTGACTGGCGCCCATATCATAAACAGCCACGGCATAAGTGCTGGCAGCCAGGTTCATGGTCACCACAAAGCGATACCAACAGTCAGTATCTACGCTTGCCGAACCTAACACTGTATTGGCGACACCGCCGATGCCATCATAATTGTTCGCATAAAAACCCACGGTATTATCCGTGCCATCCGTACTGCCAAAACCGACACAAAAGGTTATGTGTTTATAAAACTCCTGTGTATCGGATGCCAGCATGCTGGCAAACCGATCATAGCCGAGATACATGCCGAGGTTGCGTAATGAGCCGCTCCATTGCTTGGGCGGACGAATATCGCCCGAGAACCGCACCGTCCCGTCAGTCATCACGGTGCCGGTATAATGCCGCACATAAATATGCTTGCCGGTCTGAGCACAACACAGGCATGCCAAAGGATTGCCGTCATCCCGACGATAGGCACTGGCATTGTTAGCATTTAAGCCCTTGACCCAGCCATCCTGAATCTGACTGGGATTAACATAAGCGTTGGTGGCAATATCAACGCTTAAATAGCCGGTCACATATGGGATCGCATATGTTTTTTCTGTGGCCGGCGCTGTGCTGGAGCGGTTACTGAAGTCGTTCACATAAAATGGCGATGTTGCGTGTGCCATGCTGCTGGCAGTGCCGGAAAGCAGTGTGGCAGCCAAGGCCAATGACGCCCCGGATTTCTGCATGCCTGTTTTAATCTGTGTTTGCATCGTTTCCTCCTGTTGCGGTGTAGCCGCCTTGGTGAAGGCAGGTGTCGCCCCACCGTTTCTACTCGATGTGTCCAAAATCGTGTGATTGCGGAGTCATCCTGATGGTATAGCGGCATCGGGCCATCAGGACTGCCGTTAACACGGCCACCGAAGGCATCCAGCGCCGCACCCATCTGTCAGAGATCTGCGAGACAAGACGCGCCATGCCAGACCGAACGACAGACCCCTGCGTTCTTGGAGGTATCTTAGCACGCGACCGGTAGTCTTCCCATTGCGTATTTAGACAATATGATTGCGAAATTAAACAATAATGAAAGTGATGGGACGAGTTTTTCCGTCGATCATTGAGCGCAAGCCAGGGTACCTGTTTAAGCAAACACGCAATCAAATTGTGAAAGTTCGCAATGGCGCTAAAAACGGCGACGTGTCAGACTAAGAACAAATCAACGAGTTCGGCGTCATGACACGCGGTCGGGTCTGCGCCTCTCAACTGAAAAGAGGAGTTTTTTATGGGCAAGGTCTTTGTCGGCTTGAACGCGGAGTTTTCTCGCAGCAGTGATAAGCCTTTCGAGTGGGCGGTGAAAGCCGCTGCGGAGATGGGCTACAAATACTATGAACCGATGGTCCACTTCGGCCGCGAACTGATGAGCGAGGCCGGGTATTTCCACACGGTTTCGATGTTCGATGACCCGTACCGCATCAAGGACGCCTGTGACGCGGCGGGCTTGAAAATATCGGGGCTTCAGGCGCACGGCCCGCTGTGCCGTCCGGAAGTCCACGGCGAGTACATCAAGCTGGCGGTTCGCGTGGCCGGCGAGATCGGCGTGCCGGTGATCAATACCGACGAG
>Ga0209099_1001153_pt1 | contig 27885 bp, 16 predicted proteins | sample AD_JPNHW2_MetaG_FD_184430 | JGI IMG/M metagenome (GOLD analysis project Ga0209099, IMG submission 184430) | Active sludge microbial communities of municipal wastewater-treating anaerobic digesters from Japan - AD_JPNHW2_MetaG (SPAdes) (version 2) | ecosystem: Engineered > Bioreactor > Anaerobic... | reverse complement strand
ATGGTACTGCATACAGCGCCAACGCTGTATTTTCAAGCGGTACGCCTCTGGGCAATGGTTTCGTAGTATATAAAGGAACAGCAAGTTCGCAACTTGTCACGGGTTTGACTAATGGTACAACCTATTTTTTTAAAATTTTCACAAGAAATGGTATGAATTGGAGCTCTGGTGTTGAGGTAAATGCAACACCAGCCTTGCTTTCTGCTACGGGCATCATTTATGCGGGTGCTACAGGTTGTGTTACAGGCGGAAGTGGTTTATGGTTAACCAATACGTTTTGGTGTGGTGCCGTATTGCCTTCTGCGACTACCATTGCACAATTTGGGGCATTGGGAACGAACCCCTTGCTTTCTTTTAATATGAACGGTGCTACTGCTGCTCAAAAAACTGTAGGTGCAATTGAATTATTAAATTCAAATGCCATTGACAGAAATTTGCGAAATAGTTCAACCACTGTCAATGGTTCTATGACACTCATGGGTGTTGTGGTTAATTCTACTTCGAATGTCATCATCCGGAACAATAGTTCTAATTTGTTCACAATAACAGGTAATAATAGTGGTAATATTCTTGGCCTTGATCTTGGGAATAGTACAAATAACATCATCAATATTGATGGTTCAGGAGGTGTTACTATCAGTGCCATTATTACCGGTACAGGCAAGGCTCTTACAAAAGCCGGTTCAGGAACTGGTGTATTGACCTTATCAGGAGCAAATACCTATTCAGGCGGCACGACGATAAGCAGCGGTACCTTACAGTTAGGTGCAGCCGGCGTTTTAGCTGACGCTGGTACTATAACGTTAAGTGGAGGTACTTTTAGCACTGGCGCTACTACAGGCTTTACCGAAACTGCCGGCACCTTGAATTTAAATGCCTCTACAGCATCCACCATCGCATTGGGCACTGGTGATCATACGCTGACGTTTGCAAACAGCAGCAGTTTGTCGCCCTGGGGAGCAGGAGCAAGCCTTGTCATTACAGGATGGGGCGGTACTGCAGGGCAATCGAACACAGGCGGCGGCAAAATCGTTGTTGGCGTTGGCGGCTTTTCAGCACAACAATTAGCAAAAATTTCATTCACGGGATATCCGGGTACTCCTATAATATTAGGCAATGGTGAATTAGTGCCTCCCGCACCTGCCGTTTCTACTTTTAGCGGTACAGGCAACTGGAACGAGGCAATCCGCTGGGATAATGGTGTTCCCACTCTGGTAACAGATGCATTTATTAACGGATCGTGCACGATGACAAGTGCAGGCAACTGCGATAATTTGACCATAAACCCCCTAGGTAATTTGACTGTTAATTCAGGTCAGACACTAACGATAAACGGACAATTTCTTATCGCATCAGATGCCACAGGTACCGGATCTTTCATCGATAACGGAACAGTAACCTACACCGGTACTGTTACCATGCAGCGTTACATGCCAAACAGGCGCGGTTATCATTATTATTCTTCGCCTTTCAACGGTGCGCCTGTTTCAGAATTTGCCGATGAAATCGGAACGATTATTACAGGCGATCCTTATGTTGGCAATGATACTACACATACGGTAACTCCGTTCCCGAATTTTTACATTTACAATGAAGCAAAGGCATTCCCGACTATTTCTATCGGCTGGGATGCCGCTTCCAACACGCTCCAAACTATGAAAGGCTATTGTGTCAATTTCGGAGCATCCACGGCGCCTCTGACCACAGACATTAGTGGCACATTGAATAGCGGGCCATATAGTATCGGATTAACTAATACGCTATCCACCAACCCGAATGCTGATGGATGGAACCTCGTTGGAAACCCTTATCCTTCGCCCATTGACTGGCAGAATGGAGCCTGGACTAAAACCAATGTAAATGACGGGATATATTATTTTAAAGCGAATTCTCAGTATAAAGGAACGTACAGTTCATTTGTCGGCGGGGTTGGTACAAATGGAGGAACAGGCATTATCCCTTCCATGCAGGGATTCTTTGTAAAAGCTACCGGGGCAGGCTCTCTGGGTGTTAACAACGCCGTAAGGATACATTCAAATCCCTTGTTCTTTAAGTCCACTGTTACTACAAAACCATTATTAAGGCTTAAAGGATATCCCTCATCAAATCAGGCCACGGGCGATGAAACGGTTATCTATTTTGACTCTCAGGCCACTAATACGTTTGACGGGAATTACGACGCATATAAATTTATGAATAATGATCTTGCTTTTCCCAACCTTTACACTTCGTACAATGGCAGCTCATCTTTATCCATCAATGCCTTGCCGCCGCTATCGAACACCGATGTGGTAGTCCCTCTGGGTTATATTACAAGAACCAACGGCTCATTTACCATTAATGCCACCGAGATACTCAACTTTGACCCCGCGCAGCATATCTACCTTGAAGACAACCAAACATCCACACTGCAGGATCTCACATTGAATCCTGTCTATACTTTTACCACCACTGCCAATGCTCCGCAGTACCGGTTCTTTATAAGATTTTCACCGACTATAATTACCGGAATTGACGAAAACAACGTTTCCTTCGTTGATGCGTGGTCGTCGGGTAAAGACGTATATATCAATTTCAGCAGCACCATGATGAAAAATGCAGTAATATCCATATACAACATGCTTGGGCAAAAAGTTATAAACGGTGAACAGGAAGGTATTGGTACGTCCCAGTACAGGCTGGAAGAACCGGGATGTTATATAGTAAACGTTATAAGTGGGAGTAGAACATATCAGAAGAAAATTGTGATAATGTAACCCATAGATATTTTTATAAATTTTAATAAGAAATAAAATGAAAAAAAATAAGATAGCCGCATTGCTAACAGTTTGTTTTCTGATTATTCCACTTTTCATTAACGAACTTCTTGCCCAGGGCCCCCCGCCTCCTGAACCCGCCAATGGCGTACCTATTGACGGACTCGGATTTCTGGCGGCACTCGGCGTATTATACGGGATAAAGAAACTCAGACAAAAAAAGAAATAATGTTATAGATGGAGCGTGTTTTGCCAATTTGAAAACTAACCGGTATTACAGGGTTTGTGACTAATCTTAATGTTTCGTTCACACATTTATTTCTAATACTTATTATCTGAAAAAAAGAAAATTGTTAATTTTTGATATTTGTTTTTAAAATTATTTACCTTTGTCAAGTTAATAACCAATTTATAATTAATTATCGCATTATGAAAATTTACGCTGGCAATCTTCACTACGGAATGACTGAAGATGAATTACAAAAAATTTTTGAAGAGTATGGACAAGTAACATCCACCAAGATCATTACTGATAAGTACTCAGGAAGAAGCAAAGGGTTTGGTTTTGTTGAAATGCCCGACGATGCTGAAGCTCAGCAAGCAATTGAAGAGCTCAATGGCAAAGATGTTAAAGGAAGAAACATTACAGTGAACCAATCTATCGAAAGAAAAGAAGGAGAGCAAAGAGGCGGAAACAACAGAAGAGAAAATTTCAGAAGAAATAACAATTACAGAAATAACGAATAGTTATTCATCTGAGGAAATGATTTTCTGATTTCGAAAATTTTGATATTCCATAAATAGCGGCAGAAATGCCGCTATTTTTTTTAATCCCAGATTACGCAATAGGAACGAAGTCAACTATTGTTTAGCGCGCAGGATTGTGGGTTGAATTTGGGTTAATACCAGTCAATGATCCGGAATTTTTTTCTGTATCCGTTTTCTATCTCTGCCAGCAAATCACGGACGATGTTCAATTCAGAAATGTCCGATCCCTCAAAAGTTAATCCATCAGGATTTATATTTTTTTGATCGAGAATTACCTGATGAAAATGTTTTAAATACTCAATAAGAAATACGGCTTCATTTTCAGAAACAACTTGCTGAGATTTTAAATATTGCAGGATCCGCAACCCATCCACCTTTTCGGCACAGGCTTTTATGAATTTATTCTTATCCTTGAAATTTTCACGCAGGGGAGTCCACAGATCATCGCAGAGAAAGGTCTTTTGCAGAAAATGGTCCATAGGTGTCTCTACATCATTGCTGAAAAGGCTTTCAAACAAGTCAAACGTTTTTTTTACCTGATCGAATAAAAGATACGAATACATCGGATAGCTTTCCCATTCATTGTTGCGTCCTTTGATCAATGCCGGCCCGGTGCCGAAGAAGACACGGTCAGAATAGCGTGTTGCAGGGTATGTCGCTTCTTCATTCCAAACGATAACACCACCATATTTTCTTAGTTTTTGCAGAAAATAAAAATCTTCGCCGCTGAGTTTCGGCGTGATGCCGCCCATGGCGCGGTATGCGTGAACCGGAACGGCCATCGAGGATCCTATCGCTGTGAAACAATAAGGATTTTTTATACGCCACAAATTGATGGCATAATACCTCATATATATCTCATAACGGAGCATGGAGCGGTCTATCACATCATCACCGGTAAGCCTGTGATAATAGGGTAATGCCAGTGCGACAGCATTTTTATATGGGTGAAAATTCCTTACTATGGAACTGCAGAATTCCGGATCAAAAACTGTATCTGCATCCATACAAATAATAATAGCATCTTCCGGGGCCACAGAAGAAATATGATCCATGGCCACTTTCCGCGCCCAGCCGACTCCGTGCTTTTTCCCTTTCCAGCCCTTGCTTTCAGAGGACCTGTCAATGACGGTAAGAGGAAACTTGTCGTAAGCGTTTAAGTATTCAAGGGTCCGGGCATTATTTTCGCAAATATGTTTTTTTTCAGGGTCATATCTGAAACTTTCCGGCTGGTTCACACAAACGACCACATTAATATTTTTATAAGTTTGTTTTTCGACACACGAAAAGCAGGCAGGTAAAAAATCTGCTTCGTTCATCGCAGGAATAGCAAAAAATATTTCAGGCTGAGAAGTGCTCACGATAGCAAAGGAAAATAAATATTCTCAGGCAGCAAAAAAATGGGGTTACTTTTTGCAAAAATGTGTATACTTGTACAAATAAAAACAAATATTTATGAGCGAACCAAAGAAATTTGTTCCTTTTGTTTCTGCCGAAACCAATATGAGAGAATTCTCTCTGAGAGCTGTGCTGCTGGGTATTCTTATGGCGATGATCATGGGTGCCGCAAATGCCTACCTTGGCCTGAAAGCCGGGATGACCATCGCTGCAACCTATACCACTGCGGTGCTTGGCATGGCAATACTAAAAGCGGTCAAAGGCACTATACTTGAAGAAAATACGGCACGTACAGTAGGCTCCATCGGCGGGAATATTGCCACCGGGGCCATTTTTACCTTACCGGCATTTTATATAGCTTCAGTGTGGGATCCGTTTTATTCTGCCTCACATTATATTCTTGCCATCGTTATTTTGGCCACAGCAGGAGTTTTAGGGATTATGTTTACTACCTTGCTCCGCCGGGTTCTTGTTGAAGACCATGACCTTCCTTTTCCGGAATCGGTGGCTGCGGCAGAAATACATAAATCGGGCAGGGGAGGTTCCGGAGGATCGAAATTTCTTCTTTGGGGAATGGGTGTAGGCGCTTTTTTTACCGCTTTGGTGGAGTTTAAGTTTATTGCTGTCACGTGGCAAAAGATAGTTGCCTTTTCAAAAGGGGCCGTCTTGCTGAGGTCACCGGGAATGGCTCCTGCGTATTTTGGTGTTGGTTACATCATCGGGCCCAAACTCGGGGCCATCAACTTCAGTGGCGGATTGCTCGCGTGGGGGCTGATGGCTCCGGTAATTGCCTATTTTATTAATTATAATGATGCCGGTGCTGTCAGCGACTGGGCCGTTGAAATAACACGTGTCTGGAAAGCTTATGTCAGGTATATCGCCATCGGGGGGATGCTGGTAGGCTCATTCTATACCCTTTATAATATGCGTAAAAGTTTGTTCAGCGGAATACAACGTTCTTTTGCTAACCTTAAAAAATCCTCATCCGGAACCAGTGCTTTTTTACGCACCGAAAAAGATATCAATATGCGCTGGTCGCTGATGGTGATTGGAATTATCATGATCATCATGTTTGTTATTTTCAACTACTTTTCCCGCGACTCATGGGCTGCAGGTGTTGCCACGGTGGTAATGCTGTTCATGGGTTTTGTTTTTGCTGCTGTATCAGGCTATCTTGTAGGCATTATCGGTGTCAGCAATAATCCTACCAGCGGACTTACCGTATCAGTGCTTATCATCGCCGCTTTGCTGATGGTTGCTCTGGGGCTGAGAGGGGATGCAGGACTTGCTGCTGTATTGGGCGTTGCTGCTTTTACCTGCACCTCTGTTTCTGTTGCCGGAGAAATGATGCAGGACCTCAAGGCAGGACATATACTGGGATGCACACCCTGGCGTATGCAGCTTGGCGATGTTTTTGGCGTTATGGCTGCTTCAACGATAATGTTCCTGATTCTTACCCTGCTTCATCTTGGCGATATTAAAGAAGTGGTAGGTAAGAAGATCGAAAAACTCGAAAAAGACAAGGTGACCACCGTTGAATACAAGGGAAAAGACCAGTCCCTTGCAGGAACTACTTATACCCTTGAAGATATAAAAGCCATGCCGCCTGAAAAACAAAATGATGTTCTCGATGCCAATGCCGGTTTTGGAGGTGAAAAACTTCCGGCTCCTCAGGCAAGCCTGATGGCTGTTGTGGCAAAAGGAATTGTCGACATGAAAATGGAGCTGATACTAATTGTGGTCGGTATCTTTATGGGACTCGCCCTGATATTAATGCAGGTGAAAAGCCCTATGCTGATTTGTGTGGGGATGTACCTGCCAATAGATACTTCTTTTGCCATATTTCTGGGCGGGCTGATGAAAGCCATTACCGACAGGTATGTGAAAAAACGCGGCTGCAGCGAAGAACAAAAAGAAAAAATCACCAATACAGGTGTACTCCTGGCCTCCGGACTGATCGCGGGAGAAGCACTCATTGGCCTTTTATTTGCCGGACTAGCCTTTGCTGAGATCAAGATGTTCCATATGTTCGAAAATCCATCGTTTATTGGCAGTCTTATTGCAATTCTTATTATAGGTTTTATGCTGGTAAAATTTCCTTTAGGCGGAAAAATCAATAATAGTAAGAAACAGGAAGGCTGAACATAGGGAGAAAATCCAAAAAGTATTGAAAATTATTTTGCAGAGCAGTCTGTTATTATGCTGTTAGCTAACCGAACTTAGGTACTCTGCTTTGAAAGTATTACCTGGCAGACAAGGTCAATATTTTCTTTTTTGATATCAATTATCATAGGGTTTTTCAGCGACCAGTTTTCGATGACCTTGTCCACGATGCTTTCTCGCACTACCCAGATCATTGGACTTTCAAACAATTTCACCAGATTCGACAGGCTTTGGGCCCATCCCTCGTTTTGCAGTTCCCAGGGACCAACCTCATCAACTACAACGACATTAACAGTATTGAGATTTTCCGGATTAAGTATTTTGTTTCCGGTTACAAGGGCTTCCTGACTAAAGTAAAATTTACCCACCATGGGCATTTCATCATTTCCGGATGTCCTTGCCAGAACAATTCTTTGTCCGTTACTTAAGTCAATAAGATCATATCCGATATGCTCGTTCTGCTCAAAAACAGACGGAGCGATAAAGCCTCCAATGGTGATATTATTATTTTTTAATTGCATTACAATTTCCTTCAGGAAAGTTGTTTTTCCGGTTTTTTCTGTGCCGCGGATAAGGATGACATTTTCCTTTTCATTTAACTTCAGTTCTGTTTTTTCAAGCCAGTAATCAGCCCTTGCCACCATCTGTTGAAAAGTTCTGCCCGGCTTTCTGAAAATATCTTTCACGCGCGGAAGGTTAGAGATCATCAGAGGCAGCGTGTCAAAGGCGATCTCAAGGGCCAGCGGAAGCTGCCAAAAGGGTGAATTGACAAATAACTTCCTTAGCTTCGGGTTTCTTAGCTCGGTGCCTATCACCGAAAATCCTATGATAACAATCGCAGCCCTGAAATTCATTTCCAGGCCGATGAGAATGCCCTCAATAAAACCACTGCCGGAATTTTTCAGTTTGTATAGTACAAAAGCAGAAACCATGGTAAGGATCACAAAGCTTATCCAGAATCCGGGTTTTGCCAGCAAATGCATGGTTTGCCTGTAACGCACTATCCATAAGGTAAGCATGAGGCATCCTCCGATTGTCCAGTACGGCCATTTAGTAAAGCTCATCAGCGCCAGCTCTGCGATTAGCAAAAGAATATTGGCCGCCAGCCAGAAAAACGAAAAAGGAAAAAAGGTGTCTGCTTTTCTTGACTTTATCTTCATCACCTGTTTAACAGAAAGGCTTTGCTGAGTTACTGGCTGACAGGCAGCCCTTCGTCCGATATAAATTCCAAATATTGAAGCGATAAGGCCAAGGAAGATATACAGCACAACCAACACGGCCAATGGCAACCAATAGATATCAGTACCTAAGTGAAGCTGTTTCTGAGCAAATACGGTCAGGTTGGCGTACAGGTCAATGATGTTAGGCCCGTAGATGATGATGAAATTGCCTATCATAAAGACCAGGTTCCACAGCATGGCCAGTATCCCTGCCAGCAGAAATGAAAAAATATTTTTTCTGAAAATACGCACAGAGAGCTCCATGAGCAGGGCTTCAAAGAAAATCGCGACCATAGGGCCGAATATCACGGCACTTGGCGATATTGATTTCATGAGTGCGCACACCACGCCCGACCGCCAGAACAGGCCTCTCTCTTTCCATATATGGGCAACCGAAATCAGCAGGATAATACCGATGGCCGTGAGGATATTTCCTGCAAAAGGCACTTTCAGGTTATGCAGGAAACTGCCAATGACAATTTCTGATGATGCCCACAAGCACCCTAAAACAGAAGCTTTAAGCCACTTGTTGCTGAGGTGTTTTTTTTGTGTCATGGACGGCGTATTAAAATCATTTATTAGCTGCAGGGTGCAAATTAAGCAAAAAATCATGTTGATATGATTTTTATTGGCTATATTTGAAGAAAAAAGAAATGGAAAACAATGAACTGGAACGTGCTAAAACATTTGCATTTAGCGGAATTGTTGAATATGCTGATGGCGCGGTGGTCAGCCGTACAATCATAAAAAAACAGACAGGCAATGTTACTGTATTTGCCTTTGACAAAGGTGAAGGCCTGAGCGAACATACGGCGCCTTTTGATGCGTTGGTAAATATAGTCGACGGCACTGCCGATATCATCATCAATGGGGTATCAAATATTCTGAACGCCGGGCAGTCCATCATTATGCCGGCTAACATTCCTCATGCCCTGAAGGCGGTGGAGAAATTTAAAATGGTGCTGGTGATGATCAAAAGCTAAATAATTAAATTAAATATTTACAAGGCCAACTATTATTTAGATAATACCATTAGGTAATCATAATACTTTCAGGATGATATTTGATTTTGGAATGTTTATGCCGATAGGGTAGAGAGTAGCTATTGGCATTTAAAGTGGTTTGTTTTACCAGAATATGATAATGTAAAATTGATACTTTGGTTAATCTGATATGTATAACGGAATATACATGCACATGAAAATGATATACTAAATCAGTTCGAATTCTTTCAATACTTCTTCAGTAGGTTTTCCATTATCGTCCCATTTCCTCATATTGTAATATTCCTTTATGAAGGATTTGAAATAATCCCGTTCGAGTTTTTTCCCTTTCATAAAACCGCCCAGGCTTTCTTCATTGAAGAAACGTGCAGGCAGTGTGTCGTCGGCTTCGGAACGCCCGTTTCTAAGGTTGTATGCTCTTGACAGATGATTGATTCTGGCTCCGATTTTTAAAAGGTTCTCAGCCGTATGATTGCTTCCTGTAGCAGCATTCAGTATGCCTGCCAATACCGGCAGACCTAAAGGGAGAAAATCGCAAACTACCATACTGTTCCTGACGTTGGTGGCATCAATACCCTCGAAAACGGCGGGAAGGATGTCTATAATTTTAAAATCAGGTCCATTTTCAGATTCAGCAATCCATAAACGGGTGTGACTGGCAAAATCGGCTACCGACATGGCTACACCCATAGTGAGGGATCCTTTCGGGTTAATACCCGATAATTCCATGCCGCAGATCTGAATGGCAAAATCCATGCTTCCTTTGCCAATTTTCAATGCTGCTTCGCGTGTGCCATCGGCAAAAATTTCACCCAAACCTGTTCTATAAGACATCTGTTTCAGCAGTTCCCGTTGAGCTTCAGCATTACCCCAGTTTAATTTCAAGCCTTTGGTATCTTCCATTAAACCTTTTTCATAGCATTCCATGGCAAACCCTACGGTACCGCCGGCACTGATAGTGTCAAGGCCCAGGTCATTGCAGATTTCATTGCCATAAGCAACATCTTTGATATTTGATATTTCACATGATGAACCTAAAAATGCTGTTGTTTCATACTCCGGGCCTTCAATTTCATGGCCATCCCAGCGTGCCCATTTGGAGCAGCGTATCGAACAGTTGTAGCATCCGGTATCTTCCCAGTTTAGTTCTTCACGTGTGGTTTCAGAACTGATCTTTTCAAATTCTTCGTACTGAACTTTCTGCCAGTTTTTCACTGGTAAAATCTCATTGTTCTGGCAGCTGCGCACACATTTCATAGTACCTTTTAGTCGGCGGAACTTGACGTTGGGATTATTCAAAACATTTTTTGTTGCCTCCAGGTTCAGTTCTTTGAATTTTGCTTCATCAAAATATTTAACAGGGATGTTCCCGTCAACAACAATCGCTTTAAGGTTTTTTGAACCCATCACAGCGCCCACGCCTCCGCGTCCGAACTGGCGGTGCTTGTCTATGCCAATGCATGATATCTTTGAGAGATTCTCTCCGGCAGGCCCAATGGCTGCTACCCTTGGGTCAATGCCAGGATGTCTTTTTATTAGTTCATCATTAATGAAAAAAATTCCTTTGCCCCATAATTCGGATGCGTCAAGAATTTTAACTTTATCTTCATTAATATAAATATAAACAGGCTTTTCTGATTTCCCTGTTATATACAGATAATCATATCCTGCAAATTTCAACCTCGGGCCGAAACTTCCGCCACAATGGCTATCCTGTGCACAACCTGTTAGCGGCGAACGCGTAACGAGGGTGGTACGGGCGCTGGTCTGCATCTTAGTTCCGGTGAAGGGCCCGTTGATAAAAATCAATGGGTTTTCAGGATCAAACGGGGCAGGACTAGGATTTAACCGGTTAAGCAGAGCAAAGCCCATTCCTTTAGCGCCAATGTATTGCTCGATAAGTTTTTTCTCAGTTTGTCCAAACTCCACTTTTTTTGTGGTAAGGTCAATTTTTAAGTATTTGTTTGTGTATGACATATTTTCTTTTATTACAGGTTTGCAGGTTATAGGTTTACAGGTTAAAAGTTAGGCATTACGGGTTATATTGGTTGCAAATTCATTTGATATGTGGGTTTTGAGTTATCTAAATTTATCTCCTTTATATTCGGTTTTTTTCAGATAGTCAATAAATTTAGAAATCTGTTTGCTAATTTCAAGAATGCTTCCAGATAGATCGTTGAATTGTTCTTCAGTTATGAATTTTCTGTCGTATACCCGGTAAAGTTGTGATCTTGCTTCACCTGCAGAGGCTTTTGAAATATAAAGAAACTGAATAAATTCTTTTTTGCCTCCTCTTTCAAATCCTTCGGCGATGTTGTCCATTACAGAACCGGAACTTCCATTCAACTGGTCTTTTAACGCATAATCTTTAGAAAGTCCGGTTTCAGTCATTAAAACGTATATTTCATTGCATAAACATCTTGCCTTCTGCCAGATTTCAAGATCTTCAAATCTATTGATTTTTGACATTTTTATAACTATAAATTATCAAGCCACCTTTAAACTTTCTAACCTTCCAACCTCCCGATAGCTATCGGGACAACTTTCCAACCTTCCAACTTTTTAACCTTCAACCTTCTAACCTTCTAACCTTCTAACCTTCTAACCTTAAATTCTTCCAATCTTCTATCCTTTGTGAATCGCCAGCATATCAGTCAAAATAGCGTACCCCGTCTGAATTCTTCCGGCTCCGGGGCCAACTACAGTTACATCACCTAACATATCCGTGGAAAAAGTAAGTGCATTGTTTGCACCCATCACACCGGCAAGCGGGTGAGTTAGTTCTACCATTTCAGGGCTAACCGATCCACTTACTTTGCCATTTTTATTTTCGACACAGCCGATCAGTTTCCAGCGTTTGCCTTCTTTCTTGGCTTTTTCAATGTCTTTGGAAGTAATCTTCGTAATTCCTTTACAAGAAATATCATTTATTTTTAAAGGTGCGCCCATCACTACATTTGCAAGGATACATACTTTTCCTCTTGCATCGTAACCTTCCACATCGCCTGTCGGGTCTGCCTCAGCATATCCCAGCTCCTGAGCCACTTTCAAAACAGCCGCATAGTCCATGCCTTTCTCCATTTCGGTAAGCATATAGTTGGTAGTTCCGTTAAGTATACCTTTTATTTTGCTGATCTCGCAACCGGCTAACGGGCCTTTGCTGAGGTTGATGATCGGAGTTCCTGCAACCACGGTTCCTTCAATCATGAATTTTACGCCATTTTTGTCGGCTAATTTTTTAAATTCCTGGTATTTCAACGCGGCAGGGCCTTTGTTGCTGGTAACCACATGTTTTTTTGCGCTGAGAGCAGTTTTTACGTGGTCAATGGCAGGGCCGCCTGTTTTCAGGTCGGTGAAAGTAAGTTCGCAAACAATGTCGGCGTTGCAGCTTTTAATTAACGAAAGGGTGTCTTTTTTATAAAGGTCTTTCGTAAATTTTTTCTTAGCCTTGGCGGTTTTCAGCATTCCCGGGATATCAAGCCCTTTGGCATTGTAACAATTTCCGTATGCAAAGTCGGCCACTGCCACAATATCAAAGTCAAATTTGTAGTTGTCTTTTAAATATTTCTTTTTATTCAGAAGTATCTCACTGATACCCTGTCCTACGGTACCAAAACCTATAATTGCAATTTTGTGTTTCATAAAATATTAATTGTTTAGTTGTATAATAAGAGAATTTTATTTTTTGTTTAATGTGGCTGATGAGGCTCCTCCGGCAGAATATTCGGGTGATGTAAAAAATACTTTTTTGCCGTCGAGTGTTGACAAGGCCTGGTCGAGATCGGCGATGATATCATCGGGATGTTCGCCGCCTACGCAAAGACGAATAAGATTTGAAGGGATGCCGGCCAGTTTGCGGCCTTCTTCGCCTTGCTGCGAGTGAGTAGAAATAGCCGGGATCGTAGCCACGGATTTTATTCTTCCGAGGTCGGTAGCACGCCATATTCTCTGGAAGGCATCAAATACGTCGCGGGTTTTCTGTGCATCACCTTTAACATGGAACGACATCAGGTGTCCGTAGCGGTTCACAGGCTTGCCGTACATTTCGTCATATTCGGCATCGACCAGCCACAGATATTCTGAAGCAAGATTATGCAGGGGATGGGATTCAAGGCCTAAATAATCAACCTGTTCAATATGCTTGTGCGATTCGAGGTATTTGGCAATTTTCATGGTACTGCGGCTGAACATATCAATTTTTGAACGCAGGGTGCGCATATCGTTCAACGCTAATATAGCATTCATAGGAGAAATGTTTGGCCCCATATCCCGGTTTGGCAGTTGCTTGAGGTACCCGCCGTAGCAAGCTTTCAGTTCGTCACAGCTATAGCGTGAGGTCAGGTTGTCGCGTGCGATAACAGCGCCGGAAATGGCAAACCCGCTTGATGTGATGGTTTTGGTCGATGATTGTATCACAACATCGGCGCCGAGTGTCAGTGGCCGAAGCAGGGCGGGAGTGGCCACCGTATTGTCGATGATCACGGGGATACCATGTGCATGTCCCAGTTCAATAACTTTCTTCAGATCGAAGAATGCCTGCGAAGGATTACTGGGCATTTCGCCATACAGAAAGCGGGTGTTTTTATCAATTTTGGATTCCCATTCCTTTATATCGTTTGAGTTGATGATCTTGCGCCATTCGATGTTGCGCTCCTGATCTTTACGGACACCAAATTGCTGGAATGTTCCGCCATAGACCTGGCAGGTAGCCACAAAATTCATTTTTTGGTTCGGATTTTTGGGATCCACAGCAAGAAATGGTTCGGTAGCGCTTGCGATAGCCGCCATTCCTGAAGATGTTGCACAGCAAGATGTTCCGGTTTCCATGCCGTATCCTTCGAGCAGGGCAATGGCACCTTCAAAATAGTACATACTTGGGTTGCCGATGCGCGAATAACACCATGTTGGCACCTGGTAGGCCAGTGCTGCTTCCATTTCATCCGAATCACGGTATGCCTGCGATGAGGACATATATATAGGTTCAATAATAGAGCCCTGATTAAAATCAAGCGCTTCCTGCATGGAATAAACCCCGTGTACCGCGATGGTATCGAAGCGGCATTTTTTCATCCTGCCAATATTTTCTGCATGCCATTGTGCTGCACGTTTTGCAGCATCCTTGTAGTAATCAATTCCAGTAGTTTTCATATCAGTATAATATTTAGAAAAATAATAATTTAAGTACACAAACCTACTAATTTTTTTTATACAAAAAATATTTGTGGAAAAAATGTTCGGGTTGTTTATTAATCTCATTTGTTGCTTAAGAAAATTGATGATTTCATTTGTTCACATCATTAATTAAAATTATTTTTGAAAATAAATTGGGAAACACACGGGTAAGGATTATTTCTATTTCATAAAAACGATATCATTGGGTATACAAAAACATATTTCAGACAATAACTGGTGGAAATGGGGCATAGCCTCAAAGAGATTTAAAGTGTCTGATTTTCCACGATTGTATCAGCTTCTGCATGACCGCTTTAATCTGGATTTCAACAGTACTCATACAGAGACGGCAGAATTCAGCATTGTTGGTAATGATGAAAATGTGTCGCTGATTAACGGTGTTTTTTCAACAAAACTGCCTGGAATAAAAATTACTACAGACCTCGATACACGCCTTTCCCGGTCGCTTGGAAAAAGTTATGCCGACCTGCTGTTGGTTTTAGATCATATTCCGGTCCAATTGCCCGATGCTGTTATATTTCCCGGGAATCATGAAGAGGTAATAAAAATTCTGAATGTATGTTCTGAGGATGACATTCTTGTTGTGCCGTTTGGCGGTGGCAGCAACGTGGTTGGCGCTTTTAACCGTAAGAATGTTAATAAACCCTGTGTGATGCTCGATATGTCTCAGATGAAAAAATTGCTGAATCTGGATGTTGTCAATCATACCGCTTTTTTCGAGGCGGGAATTTTCGGGCCTGATATTGAAAGTAGTTTGAATAAGGAGGGATTCACCCTTGGGCATTTCCCGCAGTCTTTCGAATTTTCAGCATTAGGCGGGTGGATAGCCACTCATTCCGCTGGTCAGGAATCATCGGGTTACGGACGTATAGAGGATATGGTCGTTGCACTTAAGGTAGCCACACCGAAGGGTACAATAAGTACGGGCGATTATGAACATGATGCGGAAGGAGTCAATCTCAGGCATCTTTTTTATGGCAGCGAAGGAATGTTTGGCGTTATCACCGAAGCTCTTGTATGCATTCAACGGCTACCTGAAAACAAAAAATGGTTGGTGGCTCTGTTTCCGTCATTTGAAACCGGGACAGAAGCAGTCCGGAAAATTGTACAAAAAAATATACATCCGGCGGTCGTGCGTTATTCCGATGAACAGGAAACTTTTTTTCTGCAATATGTTTCGCATAAACCGTTTACCTTCTTCTCAAAAATCAAATCTTTTTTTAATGATCTGGTGTTGCGTTCCAAAGGAATAAAAAGTCCGAGTATCCTATTGATTCGCTTCGATGGTGATAAAGAAGATATATTTGTACGAAGCATGATCGCTGCTGAAATTATCCGTAAACATAAAGGTTTTCTGGTAGGAGAAAAACCTGGCAGGAAATGGGAACACGCTCGTTTCGACTTGCCTTACCTGCGCGACGACCTTCTTGAAAATGGTATTCTGGTGGATACTATGGAAACAGTATTGCCCTGGGATAAAATTAATACATTTAAGCAGGAACTGCTGGCTGAGTTACAAAAGTCGGCTGCCTTTGGTTATGACAAAGGGATATTGATGTCGCACTTGTCGCATGTTTACAACTCATGCTGCAGTATTTATTTTACCGTGATTACGGCCCGGGATACCTCAGGTCCTTTAGCACAATGGGAAGAAATTAAAAAGATCGTGACTGATTTTATTGTCAGATCAGGTGGCGCGGTATCGCATCACCACAGCATCGGCCGTATGCATCAGTCCTGGTATGTGAAAAAAACGGATGCCCTGACTTTAGAAATACTTTGTAATTTAAAAAAGACTTGTGATCCGAAAAATATTTTAAATCCAGGGAAATTATACGATGAATAGATCTGCATGGATAGCAAAGGCACAGAATGAATCCTTTGATGTATGCATCATCGGAGGGGGTATCACTGGCGCAGGAATACTGGCTCATGCCATACAGCGCGGATGGAAAACCCTCCTTATCGACAAGCAGGATTTTGCTTCAGGCACAAGCAGCCGCTCATCCAAAATGATACACGGAGGGTTGCGATATCTGAAAATGATGAAGCTTGGAATGGTTTACGAAGCTTTACATGAACGTGAACACCTGTTTAGAACATATCCGGGGCTTGTCAAGCCTCTGCCTTTCATAATGCCGGTTTATCATTCATCATTTTTTCTTGCTGTCATGGCGCTCTTCATTCGTTTATACGGCAAGCTTGCCGGACGGTCAGTCCTTAGTAGGTCACAGAAATTAGCTGCTGAAGAAGTCGGAAAATACCTCCCGGGAATAAATCATAATAAGTTGAAAGGAGGTATTCTGTATTGGGACGGTTGGGTGAACGATGCTTTGCTGGCCATACAGTCCATTAAAGAATCGTATCAGAAAGGGGCTGTGGTATTAAATTATTGTGAAGCAAAAAAGTTTGTTTATCAGGACGGCCTGGTACAATCCATGGAATGTACTGATAATACTGACGGGCAGAACTTTTCAGTAAATGCACAGGTTTACATTAATGCCACAGGGGTTTGGACCGATGAGGTGCTGGAACGTGCTTCAGGCAAACATCAACCTGTAATGAAACCCAGCAAAGGTGTTCATGTGATGGTTCCCGCAGCTAAGATTCCTTCTGATTATGTTGCTTTGGTGCAATCAGGCGCTGATGATAAACGTTACGTTTATAGTTTTCCCTGGGAACACGGCCTGACGGTACTGGGCACTACCGACACCGAATACAGTGGCAACCCTGAAAAAGCTGTTGCTCAGCAGGACGACATTAATTATTTATTTAACTCCTTCAATAAAAACTTTCCGTCGGCAAAGCTCACTATCAATGACATTGTCGGGGTTTATACAGGACTACGCCCCATGCTGGATGATAATCATAACAAGGGCAGCTATCTTCGTTCGCGGGAATACCGTATCTGGTGGAGCTCATCAAATTTTTTGAATATTGCCGGAGGCAAACTGACCTCATTTTTATCGATGGGTAAAAAATGTATGGATGTTACTGAAAAATGTCTTAATCGTAAAAATATTCCTGATGTCGATGTACATTCAAACAAAAGTGAAGTTATCCATGAGGATTACTATAAAGAGGAAAACGCATCGGATGAAATATTGATTAATGGATTTAACCTCACCGGAGCCGAAATTATGCATCACATCCGTTTTACATTTGCACAGGAGTTGTCCGATGTCCTGACACGAAGGACATCAATCACGTATGCCATGAAAAACTTTGACGAAAATGGCGTACGCAAAGTAGCAGAAATAATGGCGGAAGCGCTCGCTAAGAACAGTGAATGGGCTGACATGCAGGTGGCGAAATACCGCCGGCATTGGGAGGAATACCACCCGGATTTTTTATAAAAAAACAAAATTAATTATGGCCAATATTGCATTCATAATAGACGGAAGAAAAAAGAACAAAAACCAGATGTTTCAGAGCTTTGAACAAAGTTTCGGACAGGCTCACCAACTTAAAAAATTTTTTACGGAATATGCCGGTCATGCCATATTGCTTGCTGAACAGGCTCTTAACGAAGGATTCACTCATATAATATGCGTTGGCGGCGATGGCTGCCTGCATGAGGTTGTCAATGGGATGATGAAAGCGCGTACGGCGATGGGAGAGGAGCAATGGAGCCGTATCCGTCTGGGTGTTCTTCCAAAAGGATCGGGTAATGATTTTGTAAAAACAGTACTTGTACCGGAAGACCCCGATGGGCTTAAAAAAGCCGTTGAAGCCGATCATTCAAAACGCATCGACCTATGTGAGGCACGCTTTGAATCTTTTTCGGGAGGAGAGCAAAACCGTTACCTGGTCAATATTGCTGATGTCGGAATGGGTGCGGTGGTCGTTGAGAAACAGAGCGTCTATTCCAAGCGTATGAATGCCTTATTTAACTATCAGCGGGCGATTCTGGGCACGTTTTTTACCTATAAGAAAAAGCCACTCAGGGTTACAGCCGATACCTTTACTTATGAGGGAATTGTCGTGGACTTCGTTATAGCTAATGGAAAATATTATGGTAATGGACTTGGCATTGCCCCGGACGCAGTAATTGATGACGGTGTATTTTCAGTGACTGCCATTGGCGATGTTTCGTTGTTCGATTATCTGAAAAAACTCTCCGTGGTTCGTAAATGTAAAAAACCTGACTTGCCGGAATTGAAGTATTATACTGCCAGAGAATTATCCCTCGAATCCTTATCAGGAAAGATACCTTTTGAGATAGATGGTGAATTTGTTGGGTTTACACCAATAAAGATCAGGGTAGTTCCTGCAGCCATTAAGGTTATTTGCAGGCAACCCGTTCGGGATTAAATAATTTGTTCTCTAACGTAGCGAATAACAAGACTTATAGGGAAAAAATTACTTTACCAGTTTTAAAATTTTTCCTTTGATGTCTGAATTTTTTATGATCCCGGAAAAGTGCTCACAGCCTTTTCCAATGGCCCATACACCAACAGGTGCAGAAGTATGTTCGTCGGTGGTCCAGCCTATTTGTGCCTCCTCCTGAATTTTTGCCAATAAATCACTACTGGTAAATATATAAGATTTTTTCTGTTGCCGGAGTTTATTTACATACAGGGCGTATTTGTTGACCTTCGATGGTGAATTTTCATCCTCGCCGGTTCCTAAGGCCATTCCACCGGTTTCATGATCTGCAGTAATGATGATCAGGGTATTTTTAGGGTGTTTCAGGTAAAAATCATAGGATTTTTTTATGGCCTCATTAAAAGCGTTGATCTCGTAAATTGCCGTCAGCGCATCGTTATCATGGCAGGCCCAGTCGATCTTTCCGCCTTCAACCATAATAAAAAAGCCCCGGTCGTTCATCAGGAAATTTTGGGCCTCTTCGGTATATTGTGCAAGCTGCATTTTATATTCAGGGAAATCAAGCGCGAATGGCAAAGAGTTTTTTTCTTCGCTGTACACGTTTTTCAGGAGCATCTGACTGTTGCGAATCGCAGTGTCAATAAGAATTACACGTTGATTCCCTTTGACAGTTAATGAATCGAACATCACGTGGTTAAATATTGGAAGAAAATTATTCTCTTTTAATTTCATGATCACCGCATCAAAGTCTTTGTAAATTTTTTTATTGGAATCTGCGTTGCCAAACTGAAAACCACCTCCGGCAAAGAATTCGAACCCGCTTTCTATAAGGTCGTTGGTAAGGTTGTCGTAGTTCCTGCGTGTAGGCTCATGCCCGTAAAAGCTGGCAGGAGTGGCATGAGTCAATGGAACAGATGTGATAATTCCTACTTTGAAATTCTTTTTTGTATGCAGAAATTCCGCAATACTCTCGAGCGCATTCCCTTTGTTTTCGCCTATATTGCCGTATGATGTTCTTTCACCGCAGGCTATGGCTGTACCACCGGCACCGGAATCCGTGATTTTGTTACTGTCGGCACATTCGGTTGTTGCAAGCCCAAAAGACCATTTATTATTCATGAAAATAAGAGGTTCTGCTTTTGTAAGTTCATTGAATTTTTCTGTGAGAAAGACCTGATTTGTTCCCATGCCGTCGCCGATAAATAAAAACACATATTTTATTTTTCCGGAATTTTGTGCGGGTGATGTGTAAAAAGCCAGGATGGGTGCAAGAAATACAAGCAATAGCAAAAGAAACTTTTTCATGATAAAGTAATTTGTTTTCAAAAGTAATGGTATTCTCAAAATAAACGGAATTGTTTTTTGCTATTATTATTCATATGATTATTGTGAGTCTTTTGATGAATTCACACATCCGGAATCTTGGTAAAAAAATATTGTTAATTATTATAGTTTGTCAATTTATTTTATTATTTTTACTCTAAAATCAAATAAAAAATAATCATGGAAAACGAAGAAAAAAACAAAGAAAACGAAGAACCCGTAAAAAAAGAAGAAGAAAGCTTCTGGGATAAACTGAAAGATAAAGCAGAAGATGTCTGGGAAAAAGTAGAAGAAAAGACGGAAAAATTGGGCGATAAGGTTGAAGATGCCTGGGAAAAAGTAGAAGATAAAGCTGAAGACGTCTGGGATAAAACAAAAGACAAGGCAGGGGATATTCTTGAAAAAGCTAAGGACAAGGTTGAGGATGTGGTCGATGATCTGAAAGGCAAAAAAGACGAGCCAGCGGCTGACCCTGCTAATAAACCGATTGCCCCGGAAACACCAAAAACAACAGATACCCCAAAAACAGAAGAAAACCCTCCGGTTTAGACGTTTTAATTTTGTAATTAATAACACGGCATCATTTTCTGTTGAAAGTATGCACGATTTTTATTTTCAAAATTCATACAAACAGAGTAGATATGTTACTAACTGAAAAAAGACTTTCAGCAATTGCTGGAAGTCTTTTATTGTAAATGGACGTTACAAGAAATCAAACAACTTCACATAGAATTAAAGTATGTGGGGCGCCTAAAATGAATTATCTGATCAAGGTTACAAGACCTTTGAGTTTAAATTTTTCACCAGTAATACTTTGGTATACCACATAATAAACATAAACACCGGAGTCATTATATTTGTCATTATTCTTTCCATCCCAGGCTTTATTCATATCATCAGTAAAGAACTGTATATTACCCCAGCGGTTGTAAATATAAAATTCATAGTTTTCTGTATCTGCACCTGTTATGATAGGGCTGAAGGTATCATTCATGTCATCGTCGTTTGGAGTAAACGCATTAGGGATAAAAACTATTATCTCAGGATAAATGGTTACAGTTTTTTGAATCGTATCCGAACAACTCTGATCGCTGTAAACGATAAGCTGCACAGGATAGGTGCCTGGTTCTGAATATAGGTGAGTTGGATTTTGTCCATCTGAATAGTTATTGTTATATGATGCAGGATCCCCAAAATTCCATTCCCAGGAATTTCCATGAATTGACAGGTCTATGAAGTCTATCTTAGGGTTATCAGCATAAGCAATGATCGGGTTATTATAAAAATCCGCGATCGGTTTAAGATATACCTTGACTGTATCTGTTGCAGAAACAGGGCAATCATCGGTTGTTCGTGCGCTGAGAAAGATCGTATAATTGCCGTTATTATTAAATGTATGAGTCGGCGTTGTCAGGGTAGAAGTATTATTCGCTGATGATAAATCTCCAAAATTCCACATCAAAGTATTTGTGTCAATTGGCCCAAGCGGTCCATAACCGAAAGTAACATCCAGCGGGCTGCACCCTTCTTTCGGAACAGATGTAACGGACAACTCGGGAACATTGTAAATCCCCACAGCCACCGTCGTCAAGCCCATGCAGCCGTTTGGATTATTGCCAATCACGCTATAGGTTGTTGTATTGACAGGTGATGCCACCACCACCGAGCCTGTTGCAGTAGACAAGCCGGTATTCGGTTGCCAGCTATATGTATAAGCGCCGGAGACTGTGAGCAAAATACTGTTCCCGTCGCAGATAAAAGGATTATTTGGTGTGACGGTAATTGTCAACAATCCGGAAATAACGATATGTGTTGTATCCGTATTGCTGCATCCTGTAACAGGGTTTGTGTAATTGTAGGTAATGGTATGTGTTCCGATACCTGCAACAGCGGGATCGAAAGTGCCACCCGTAATACCTGAACCAGAGTATATGCCACCGGCCGGAGAAGCTTGTGTCAGTGTGAACACAGGGGAGGTATAGCATAACTGGGGCATTGGAAAGAATGTGATTACCGGCAATGGATTCACGGTTATCGTGTAGGATGACGGAGTACCCGTACAAGTATTTGCGCTGGGTGTTACTGTAATTGTAGCAGAAATCGGTGTTGTTCCATTATTTGTGGCAGTAAAGAAAGGCACATCCCCTGAACCGCTTGCAGCCAGTCCTATGGCCGTATTGGAATTTGTCCAGGCATAAGTAGCACCGGCAGTAGGACTTGTAAACAATGTGCCGGGTACTGTATTTTCATGACAAACAACAATATTAGCGGGAACAACAACTATCGGAGTAGGATTCACAGTAATGGTATAAGTGGAAGGCGTCCCGACACAACTGTTCACAGTTGGTGTAACTGTGATTGTTGCTGATATTGGTGTTGTTCCTGTATTTGTGGCTGTAAACGATGCGATATTTCCTGCACCGCTGGCGGCTAAGCCGATAGCCGTGTTAGAATTTGTCCATACATAAGTACCGCCGTTTGGTACGCTGATAAAATTGGTTGCGGAAACAGTGCCATTATTACAAACTGTGATGTTGGCCGGAACAGTAACCGTTGGAGTGGGGTTTACTGTAATGGTATAAGAGGACGGTGTTCCGGCACAATTGTTCATAGTTGCTATAACGGTGATCGTTGCAGATATTGGCACAGTTCCGTTATTTGTGGCAGTGAACGATGGTATATTTCCTGAACCGCCTGCGGCCAGACCGATAGCAGCATTAGAATTTGTCCATGTAAAAGTTCCACCGGCAGGTGTGCTGACAAAGTTGGTTGCCGGAATATTGCCATTATTACAAACCGTAATGTTAGCCGGAACAGTAACCGTTGGAGTCTGATTTACGATAATCGTATATGTTGAAGATGGGCCGGTACAGTTGTTCAGGGTTGGTATAACCGTAATGGTGGCGGATATTGGTGCTGTTCCGGTATTTGTGGCAGTAAACGATGCAATATTCCCGGAACCTCCGGCGGCTAAACCAATAGCCGTGTTGGAATTAGTCCATACAAAAGTACCGCCGTTTGGTACGCTGATAAAATTGGTTGCGGAAACAGTGCCATTATTACAAACTGTGATGTTTGCCGGGACGGTGACGCCCGGTATGGGATTGATGGTAATGTTTGCTGTGGCACTTGTTGCTGAGCATCCCCCTGCAGCAGCTATAGTGTTCGTTACCGTATATGTCCCTGTAGTACTGGCTGCAAGATTCACCTGGCCAGTGCTTGTATTGACGAAAAATAAACCTGCAGGAGAAGCACTGAATGTCCCTGCAATGGCTCCTGGCCCAAAGGTCGGCGAAGGGTTTGCTGCATTCTGGCAATACGGCCCGGCATAATTAAAAGCAGCGCTAGGAGGAGCTGTTATGGTAACACCGGCAGTGCTGCTTGATGGACAGTTCCCATTTGTTAAAAATGTAACAGTATATGTATTTACTGCACTTGCGCTGGCATCGATAAGCCCTGTGGCAGAATTCAGAAATACAAGGCCTGGAGGAGCAGACGTAAAGGATCCTGTAGCTCCTCCTGTAATATTGGCTGAAGGGTCAGTTCCGGTCTGGCAGAAAGAGGAAGAAGGGTAATTAAATGCTGGATTATCTGTCGGAGTTACGGTAATTATCACATTGGCTGTATTAGAACAACCATAAGAATCAACAACCGTAACAGTATATGTTCCTGCGCCGAGGTTATCAGCTGTGGCCGTAGTATCATTTGCAGGAGACCACTGATAATGATAGGGTACAAATCCGTTTGATGCCGTTACTGTTGCAGAACCATCGTTATCCCCGGTGCAAGTTTCAGGAATCACGCTGGTGATGATGGATAAAGGGTTGCCGATGGTAACCATGATGCTGTCTACAATAGAATAGTTACAGGCATCGGATACTGTGACGTAATACATAGTGGGTGTAGGAGGATCAACTACAACCGAAGCGCTATTCCCTGCATTACCGCTCCATACGTAGGTGAGCGGAGGCGGAGTATGTCCACCTGCAACTGTAACGCCGATGGTTGACGGTAATCCGCTGCAGGTGTATACATCTGGAGTGGCAGTGGTCGACAATGGTTCGTAATTTTTAATTAGGACGACGACCATATCTGTAGTGCCGCAGACGCTATTAGTATAAGTAATAACTACCGTTTCTGTTGCTTCAGAAATATTGTCAGAAATTGGGGTTATCGTGATATTCAGAGAATTTTGTCCTGTTGGAATAACTAAGTTATTGGGGATATCAAGATAATCAACACCTTCCACGGCAGTACCGCCAACAGTATGATTGATCGTTACCGGGCTTGTCGCAGGATTTGCCAGATGAAATGTGATAATTGCATTATTACAACCTTCTATGGCAACTGTATCCACGGATGAAGAAAATGTTGTGCTATGTGAGACCGCATTGGAAGTAAAACTGTTTTCTTCAAGAAAAACACCTGAATCAAAAGAGGAGTCACCGGCATCGCCGATAGCTAATTTGATATGATACGTCTGACAGGGTTGAACGACACTCCATGATGTGTATACAATGGTCAGTCTGTCATATTGGTAAAAAGTACCGGTATTCAGCCATGAGTATGTCGCACCTTCATTACAGATGTTGTTGATAGTAACATAATTTGCCGGATTGTTCGGCATCACAGCAATGTTTTTTGCATTATTTGAAAAAGGGCCGGTAATACCGGGGCCGCTGATAAAAAATCCAAAAGCATCATTATATGAGGAGTTGCAGAATTCATCAAATTCTTCAGAGCCATAAACGTATCTGAACCTTACCGTATCAGACATGGGAACAAAGTCAAATTCTAAAACGGCTTTATCATAAACAACAGAAGTAACTAATAGCTGGAGGTCGGGGTCGGAACCCGTACCCGTTGATATTCCTGAACTGCCTGATGAATTTGGCCCGACGGCATCTCCTGCATTTCCTGATGATAGAATAATACCTCCTGTAAAACCAAGCTGAGAAGTAGCACCACCGGCCGTAGTAAAACTTCCGATCATATTTGAAGAGATTACTGCCGAAGAACCGTTGAAGGTGGCATTGCTGACTGTAACACCAGTCCCTACCAGAACTTGCTGGACTAATTGTAATGGTGTTAAGGCTATTGCCGCTCCCTGGTTGACCGTTAGTTGTGCCTGAGCCTTTCGGATCGGGGTTGCCGAAAAAGCAATGACAATTATAATCCCTAATAATAAAATATATAGATTTCTCATAATAATATATTTCAAGGAGTTAACGAATTTATAATCAAGTATAATTAGTCTATAAAGATAAGCAAATAAATCGCTAAAAGCAAAATTTTAATCTTAAATTATTAATAAAATAACGTTTAAAAGATACTTTGTATGAGTTGGTAATACAATTAGCCCAAATATTAATCAATAGGAGCTTGCGAACCTGTCTGAATGGCTCAGCCACTCAGGCTAATGCTTTAGTTGTGTTTATCCCTGTCGGCCTTGCGGCAGCCAGGCGGGCCGATTTAGTAAATGTTTCCCGACATGTTGGTTATATTGAAAAGACTTTCAATAATTACTGAAAGCCTTTTTTGTAAGTGGCATTAAAGGATAATCGTATTAATATATTTCCCTGGGACACAGGATTGTTTAATATTTATTACCTGATCAAAGTCACCATACCCTTTCTGGAAAATTCCTTACCTAATACACTGTGATATATAATGTAATATATATAAATACCGCTTTCAATATATTTGCCGTTTTTCTTTCCGTCCCATGCAGTATTCACATCATTAGTAAAGAATTGGATATTGCCCCATCGGTCGTAAATATAAAATTCATAGCTGTTCACATCTATACCTGATACGATCGGCCTGAATGTTTCGTTATTGCCATCCTTGTCAGGTGTAAAAGCATTAGGGATAAAAACTATTATCTCGGGTTTAACGGTTATCGGTTTTTCAACAGTATCGGAACAACTCGAGTTGTTATAAACGATAAGCTGTACTATGAAAGTACCAGTGTCCGTATATATGTGACTGGGATTTTGCGTTCCTGAAGAATTATCATCATCCGATGCAGGATCATCAAAATCCCATTCCCAGGAATTTGCATAAATGGAAAGGTCGGTGAAGTCCACTACCGGATTTGTGGCATAGGGAACTTCGGGATTAAAATAAAAATCCGCAACCGGTTTAAGATAAACCTTAACAGTATCTGTTGCAGAAACAGGGCAACCATCAGTTGTTTGAGCCGAGAAATGGATCGTGTAATTGTCGTTATCATTAAAGGTATGGGCAGGTGTAGTCAGAGTAGAAGTATTATCTGCAGAAGAAGGATCTCCGAAATTCCATGTTATCGTATTGGTATCTATTTGCCCAATTGCCCCGTAAAGGAAAGTAACTTCCAGCGGGCTGCATCCTTCTTTAGGCAGCGAAGTAATTGCCAACGCAGGAACACTATAAACTCCAACCGTTACCATGGCTGAACCCACGCATCCGTCAGGATTATTGCCAACAACAGTATATGTCGTGGTGCTGACAGGCGTAGCAATAACATTTGATCCGGTAAGTGCGGATAAGGTGGTGTCGGGTTGCCAATTAAATGTATTTGCGCCTGATGCAGAAAGCAATACGCTGTTTTCAGGACAAATAAAAGGGTTATTTGGTGTTACTGTAATCGTTAATGATCCGGAAATAACAATATCAGTAGTATTTGTATTACTGCATCCTGTCAAAGGATTGGTATAATTATAGGAAATGGTATGTGTACCAATACCTGCAATAGCAGGGTCAAAAACCCCTCCTGCAACACCGTTGCCCGAATATGTTCCGTTGGCTGGTGATGCCTGAGTCAGTGTAAACGCTGGCGAAGTGCTGCATAACTGCGGCATCGCAGAGAATGTGATCACCGGCAAAGGATTCACGGTAATCGTGTATGATACCGGAAGGCCTGCACAGCCGTTTGCCGAGGGGGTAACCGTAATGGTTGCTGTCACAGCTCCGGTTCCCGTATTGCTTGCTGTAAACGAAGGAACATCACCTGTTCCGCCTGCCGCCAGGCCAATATCCGGATTTGAATTTGTCCATGAATAGGTTGTACCAACAGTTGTACTTGTAAACGACGAAATGGGAACAACATCACCGTGGCAGGCAGTTATATTGGCCGGCAAATAAACGATGGGGGTGGGATTCACTGTGATGGTGTAGGTTGAAGGTGTACCAGCACAAGCATTGGCTGAAGGAGTGACCGTAATCGTTGCAGATATAGGTGCAGTACCGGTATTCGAAGCATTAAAAGCTGGGATGTTTCCTGAACCGCTGGCTCCCATACCGATGGCGGTATTAGTATTCGCCCATGTATATGTGGTGCCAGGGGTAAGACTTGTAAAGATTGTTCCTGAAACAGTTGTTCCGTTACATACCGTGATGTTTGCAGGGACAGTAACCGTAGGTGTTGGGTTTACGGTAATAGTATAAGAAGATGCCGTTCCCGTGCAGGTATTCGCAGTAGGTGTGACATTAATGGTTGCAGTGATCGGGCTGGTACCTGTATTGGTTGCATTAAACCCTGCAATATCACCGGAGCCGCTGACAGGGAGACCAATAGTCGTATTTGAATTAGTCCAAGTATATGTCGCACCGGGAGTCGGGCTTGAGAATGTGGTTCCTGAAACAGCGCCATTGTTACATACAGTAATATTGGCAGGAACATTTACTGTGGGCGTAGGATTCACTGTAATGGTATAAGTGGAAGCTGTCCCGGCACAACTGTTCACAGTA
>Ga0209099_1001151_pt1 | contig 27982 bp, 21 predicted proteins | sample AD_JPNHW2_MetaG_FD_184430 | JGI IMG/M metagenome (GOLD analysis project Ga0209099, IMG submission 184430) | Active sludge microbial communities of municipal wastewater-treating anaerobic digesters from Japan - AD_JPNHW2_MetaG (SPAdes) (version 2) | ecosystem: Engineered > Bioreactor > Anaerobic... | reverse complement strand
TTGTTGAAGATGTTGCACAAGCTACTGGTGCTGACTATCGTTTTTCCAACGGAAAAACTCTGAAAGCAGGTTCAATAGGAGAAATTGGAACTACATCTTTTTTCCCATCAAAGAATTTAGGATGTTACGGTGACGGTGGAGCCTTATTCACCAATGATGATAGGCTTGCAGATGAAATAAAATCAATTATTAACCATGGAATGAAAGTTCGTTACTATCATGATAGGATAGGGGTGAATTCTCGATTAGACACCATTCAGGCTGCAATCCTTAGGGTTAAATTAAAGTATCTGGATAAATTTAACGAGGCGAGAATTAGGGCTGCTAGTGTTTATGATAAGCTTTTAGGAGAATGCAATTATCTAAAAGTACCTTCTAGGGCTACATGGAGCGATCATATTTTTCATCAATATACTTTAAGACTTATAAAGGGAGATAGAGCAGAACTTATAAAATATCTTTCTGATAAAGGAATTCCCGCAATGATTTACTATCCTGTTCCGCTCCACAGCCAAAAAGCGTTTGAAGTTTATCAGAAAGACGCGATTCAAAAAGATTTTCCTAACTCTGATATATTATGTAATTCAGTTTTTTCGTTATCAATGCATACTGAGTTAACAGAAGATACTCAAAAATATATTTGTGATACAATTCTCAACTTTTTAGAGTAATACTATGGATAAAGGATACTTTGCACACGAAACGGCAGTTATTGATAGTGGATGTATTATTGGAAAAGGAACAAAAATTTGGCATTTCAGTCACATTATGCCAGGTTGTGAGATTGGAGAGGATTGTAACATAGGTCAGAATGTTGTTATTTCTCCAGAAGTAAAACTGGGTAAGAATGTTAAGGTGCAAAACAATGTATCCATTTATACTGGCGTTATATGTGAAGATGATGTTTTTTTAGGACCATCAATGGTATTCACAAATGTGATTAACCCTCGTAGTGCGATTGTCAGAAAAAGCGAGTACTTAAAAACTTTAGTTAAACGAGGTGCATCAATTGGTGCAAATGCAACAATTGTATGTGGCGTTACTTTAGGTGAGTTTTGCTTTGTAGGAGCAGGTGCTGTTGTAATTAAAGACGTTAAACCTTATGCGTTGGTTGTTGGAAACCCTTCGCGGCAGGTTGGCTGGATTAGCGAGTTTGGACATCGTCTAAATTTTGATCAGGATGGAATTGCGTTTTGCCCTGAAAGTAAGGAAAAGTATCAGCTAATGTACGATTCAGTTAGAAAGGTATAACTATGTATAATTTTGCAATGATTGGAGCAGCTGGCTTTGTTGCTCCTAGGCATTTAAAAGCGATTAAGGATACTGGTAATAATCTACTTGCCGCCTTAGATAAGCATGATTGTGTTGGTATTTTAGATAGCTACTTCCCAAATGCTGACTTCTTTGTTGAGTATGAACGCTTTGATCGTCACATTGATAAACTTAAAAGACAGGGTACAAAAGTTGATTATGTAAGCATTTGCACACCAAATTATTTACACGATTCGCATATTCGATTTGCATTAAGACAAGGTGCCGATGCAATTTGCGAAAAACCAATTGTTCTTAACCCATGGAATATTGACGCCCTTCAAGAGATTGAGCGCGAAACAAAAAAAAGAGTATATACCGTTCTTCAGTTACGATTACATCCAGCAATTATTGCTTTGAAAAAGGCCATTGAAGAAGGCCCCAAGAACAAAATATATGATGTTGATCTAACTTATATTACCAGTAGAGGTCGTTGGTATGAAATCAGTTGGAAGGGAGATATACAGAAATCAGGAGGTGTTGCTACCAATATTGGTGTACACTTTTTTGATATGCTAACTTGGATATTTGGTGATGTAAAATCCAATATTGTTCATCTAGTTGAGCCTACAAAATCTGCTGGATTCTTAGAATTAGAGAATGCAAGGGTAAGATGGTTTTTAAGTGTCGATTATAATGATATCCCCACTGAGGTAAAAACAAACGGTAAAAGAACATATCGATCAATTCTGATTGAAGGAAAAGAAATTGAGTTCAGCGAAGGCTTCGGTGATTTACACACCGAAACGTATAGGAAAATTATTGAAGGAATAGGTTTTGGTTTAACCGATGCCCGCCAATCAATTCAAACAGTTTACACAATAAGAAATGCTAAACCTATAGGTATGATAGGCGATTATCATCCTTTTTGTATTAAATAATTTAGTGAAAACAACTATGTACAACGATTTGGTTAGTAAAAAAGAGAAACTTGCTGTAATCGGATTGGGTTACGTTGGTTTACCCATTGCTTTAGAGTTTGCAAGGAAACTTTCAGTTATTGGCTTTGACATCAAACCTGATAGGATTGAGTTGATGAAAAAGGGTATTGACCCAAGCCATGAACTTGAATCCGAAGCATTTAAAGGATGTGATATTTATTATACAAGCAACATTGAGGATATAAAGCCTGCAAAGTTTTATGTTGTTGCTGTTCCTACTCCAATCGATGAACATAATTTACCCGATTTAAAACCCTTACTTGCTGCTACTGAAACAGTAGGTAAAGTGCTAAAGAAAGGGGACTATGTTGTTTATGAGTCTACAGTCTACCCTGGTTGTACTGAGGAGGATTGTGTACCATTACTCGAAAAACTATCGGGACTCACTTTTGTCAAAGATTTTAAAGTAGGTTTTTCTCCCGAACGCATCAACCCTGGTGATAGAGAGCACACCTTAACAACTATTAAAAAAATTACATCTGGTTGTGATCCTGAGTCTTCAGAGGAAATCGCTAAAGTTTACGAGCTTATTATTAAAGCCGGAATACACAGGGCTAGTTCAATAAAAGTTGCCGAATCGGCAAAAATTATTGAAAATACACAGCGCGATATTAATATCGCTTTCATGAATGAGCTTTCTATTATTTTCAGTCGCTTAGGTATTAATACCTACGAAGTTCTTGAAGCTGCTGGGACAAAATGGAATTTTTTGAAATTCTTCCCCGGATTGGTTGGCGGGCATTGTATTGGGGTTGATCCATACTATCTGGTATATAAAGCTAAAGAACTTGGCTATCACCCTCAAATTATAAGTGCCGGACGATTTATTAATGATTCAATGGGTGGTTATGTTGCTAAACAAACGGTTAAGAAAATTATATCAGCCGATAAAAACCCAAAGGAATCTCGTGTATTAATAATGGGTGTTACATTCAAAGAAAATGTTAGTGATATTCGTAACTCAAAGGTTGTAGATATTTACAAGGAGTTGTTGTCATTTGGTATTAGTAAGATAGATGTAATCGATGCATTTGCTGATTCACATGAAGTGAAGGAAGAGTATGGGTTTGAACTTACATCTCAACCAACGGGGAAGTACGATGCAATTATAGTGGCAGTAAGCCATCAACAGTATCTTAGTTTAGATCAATCGTGGTTTGAAAAATATGCAAATAAGGATTGTATCTTTGTTGATATTAAAGGGATTTTTAGAAGTAAAATATCAAATATGAAGTACTGGAGTTTATAGATATTGATAGTAAAAGAAAAGGGGGCTTTCACCCCCTTTTTGCATTAAAACCATAAAACTAATTCACTAACAGTTATTTATTTTATATTTGGTTTTAGACAAAGTTTCGATTTTTAAACTGCTAATTATGGCTAAAATTTTGGTTACGGGTTCTGCTGGATTTATTGGCTATCATCTTACCAAACGACTAATTGAGAGAGGTGATGAGGTTGTTGGACTCGATTCAATAAATGATTATTATGATATCAATCTAAAATATGCACGCTTAGAGCAGGTTGGAGTCGAAAGGGACAAACTTTCGGCTAAGGATGTTATTCGTAGTTCAAAGTACAATAACTATAAGTTTTATAGAATGAAGCTTGAGGATAGGGACTCAATACTTAAGCTTTTTAGCATCGAAAAGTTCGATAAGGTTTGTAATCTTGCAGCCCAAGCCGGTGTTCGTTACAGTTTAGAAAATCCATTTACATATATCGATAGCAATATTGTTGGTTTTGTTAACATTCTTGAAGGTTGTCGTAACAATAATGTGGAACATCTTGCTTACGCCAGTAGTTCAAGCGTTTATGGGTTAAATGAAACAATGCCATTCTCAACACATCAAAATGTAGATCATCCCATTAGCTTATATGCTGCATCTAAAAAAAGTAACGAGCTAATGGCTCATACATATAGCTACTTATTTGGTTTGCCAACTACCGGATTACGATTCTTTACTGTTTATGGTCCATGGGGAAGACCCGATATGGCTCTATTTATTTTTACAAAAGCTATATTAGAGGGTAAACCAATTGATATATTCAATAATGGCAACATGCAAAGGGATTTTACTTATGTTGATGATATTGTCGAGGGCATTATTAGGGTAATTGATAATCCTCCAAAGAAAAGTTATAATTGGTCAGCTATTAATCCCGATCCTGCATCATCAATTGCACCTTTCAAACTTTACAACATTGGAAATAGTGCTCCTGTTAAGCTATTAGATTTTGTCAAGGCAATTGAAGAATCTTTAGGTAAAAAAGCAATAATCAACTTTTTACCGATGCAAAATGGCGATGTACCCGCTACTTGGGCTAATGTCGACGACTTAGTAAACGACTTAGGATTTAAACCCCATACTTCAGTAAACGAAGGCGTAAGAAATTTTATAAACTGGTATCTATCGTTTTATAAGTAGAAATAATTATGTTTTATTTAGGGAAATTTAATCAACAAAAATGAATAAAGTTTTACTTACAGGAGGTACCGGATATATTGGTTCTCATACAGCCGTTGAGCTAATAAATGCAGGTTACCAAGTGGTTATAGTTGATAACTTGTCTAACTCTTTAGCAAACACAATTGATGGAATAGAGCGAATTACTGGAGTAAGACCAGATTTTATTAAAGCAGATTGCTCTGAATTAAGCGAAATGATTGCTCTTTTTAAGAGATACAATGGTTTTAACGCTATCATTCATTTTGCAGCATTAAAAGCAGTTGGAGAATCAGTTAACAAACCTCTCGAATACTATAAAAACAATATCTTCTCATTAATCACTCTTTTGCAGTTAATGCGCCAAAATGGAGGTGGTAGCTTTGTTTTCTCAAGTTCCTGCACTGTTTACGGTCAACCTGATATACTTCCTGTAACCGAAGAATCTCCGTATAAACCTGCAACATCACCCTATGGGAATACAAAAAAAATATCTGAGGATATTTTGAGAGATACAATTAAAGCTAATAGTACTATTAATGCAATTGCCCTAAGATACTTTAATCCCATTGGTGCACACCCTAGTGCTGAGATCGGAGAACTACCATTTGGTAAACCCGATAACCTTGTCCCATTTATTACACAGACAGCCATAGGCATTAGAGAAAAACTTTCAATTTTTGGAGGTGATTACGATTCTTCCGATGGAACAGCTGTTCGCGATTATTTTCATGTTGTGGATTTAGCTAAAGCACATGTTTCGGCTTTGAAAAGGCTAGATTATAAACATAATAAATCAGATTTTGAGGTATTTAATGTAGGAGCTGGGAGAGGCATAACAGTTCTTGAAATTGTTAAAACCTTTGAAAAGGTCACAGGGGTTAGTTTAAATTACGAAATAACAAGTCGAAGAGCAGGTGATATCGAAAAAGTTTGGGCAGATACTACGTTAGCTAATGAAGAACTTGGATGGCAGGCTAAAAGTTCAATTGATGAAGCCCTTCTTTCTGCATGGAATTGGGAGTTGAAACTTAAAGAAATGAGGAAGCAAGGATTTATATAATCCTTTCCAATAAACCTTTTCATATATCTATAATCAAAGAAGCATAAATTATTTAAAATTAAAAATATGAATATGAAAAGATTTTTAAGCCTTGCAGCTTTATCCTTATTTGTTTTCATTTCTGCATTCTCTCAGGAAAAACTGGAAAAAACTACCCCTGAGGGTTACATCTTTACTCCAGTAAAGGAGATAAAACATACATCTGTGAAAAATCAGAGCAGCACAGGTACATGTTGGATATTCTCAGGTTTAGGTTTTTTAGAGGCTGAAGTTATACGCGTTGGAAAGCCCGAGGTTAATCTCTCCGAAATGTACATTTCAAAAAATGCCTATTCTGAGAAAGCCGATCGTTATGTTAGACTTCAGGGTTCAAACAGCTTTGGTGGTGGCGGATCATTCTGGGATGTAATCGACATGATTAAAAAGTATGGAATTGTACCTGAAGAAGTTTATTCAGGTTTAAACTATGGTGAGGAAAAACATAATCATGGGGAACTTGATGCTGTTACAAAGGCATATGTTGATGCAATAATCAAAAATCCAAACAGAAAGCTTTCAACAGCATGGAAAAAGGGCTTTGATGGTATTCTTGATGCTTACCTTGGAGCAAATCCAACAACTTTTAAGTACAATGGAAAAGACTATACCCCTAAATCATTTGCAGAATCATTAGGCCTTAACTTTGATGATTATGTATGCTTAACTTCATTCTCACACCACCCATTCTATCAAAAATTTGTTCTTGAAGTACCAGATAACTGGGCAGCAAAGGAAGTTTATAATTTACCCATCGATGAATTAGGCCAGATTTTTGACAATGCTATCGAGAATGGCTATACCGTTGCTTGGGCAAGTGACGTAAGCGATAAAGGATTTTCATGGAAGAATGGGGTTGCAGTTGTACCTGACGTTAATCTTACCGAGATGAACGAATCAGATAAAGCAAGATGGACAAGTCTATCTGATAAAGAAAAAGAAACTCAGCTTTACTCTTTTGAAAAACCAATATTTGAGAAAACTATAACTCAAGAAATGAGACAAGTAGGTTTTGATAACTATCAAACTACGGATGATCATGGTATGTTAATCGTTGGTACAGCAAAGGATCAAACTGGAAAAGTATTCTTTAAGGTTAAAAATAGCTGGGGAACGATCGGCAGTAAATACGATGGTTACTTCTATGCTTCAAAAGCATTTATTCTTTATAAAACTACTTCAATAATGGTTAACAAAAATTCGATACCAAAACCTATTGCCATAAAACTGGGCATTAAATAATATATTGTAAAAAGGGTCGAATTTCGACCCTTTTTTTTATATTTGCTTTTCTAATAAGGTTGTTAATTATTTTAGTAAAATAGAACTACAACCTTATTTTTTGTTATCTTTACGCATATAGAATTGTTTAAAACCAAAAACGATTTTATGTCATCAATCACAGGACTTTATATAAAAGGAACATCTAAGACACCAGAAGTTGATTTTACTCCAGGTGTAATACAACTTTCAGGTCGTTCCATACCAGAAGACGCAGTTGCATTCTATCAACCCTTGATTCGCTGGGTTGGTTCTTACATTGAGAATCCTGAAAAATTTACCAAAGTAAATTTTAGAATAGAATATATAAATAGCGGTTCAAATCGTTTTATTTTTGCAATTTTTAAACTCCTTGATGAGTGTTTCCAAAAAGGGCACGAAATTTCAATTACTTGGTATTACGAAGAAGATGATGATACCATTAAGGGATTAGGTAAAGACTTTCAATCGCTACTCAAAGTTCCAATAAAATTGGTTGAGGTAGTTTAGTTTACCTTTTGATCTCTCCATTCTATGTATAGATGTTTAATATGTGGTTATATTTATAACCCTGAAGATGGAGATCCACTCCATGGAATCGATCCCAATACCCCGTTCGAAGATATTCCAGATAGTTGGGTTTGCCCCATTTGTGGAGTTACAAAAGAGCATTTTGAAAAGTTATAAATAAAAAGCCGCGTTAGCGGCTTTTTATTTATCCTTTTGTAGGGATTTTAGTCAATACTTCAAGAAGTAACTCCCAGTATTTTTTGGTTGATTTAATATCTAATCGTTCATCAGGAGAGTGAGCCCCTTTGATAGTTGGTCCAAACGATATCATGTCAAGGTAAGAGTACTTTTCAAGGAAAAGACCACATTCAAGCCCTGCATGAATTGCCCTTACAACTGGTTTTACCCCGAAGAGCCTATTATAGGCAGATTCAGTTATATTAAGAATTTCAGAGTTTGTATTTGGAGCCCATCCTGGGTAACCCTCGGAATGTTGAACATTAGCGTTAGCAAGTCTGAAAACGCTTTCAACCATATTTGAAATATCATTTTTTAGAGATTCAACTGAGCTCCGTTGACTTGTTGTAACAATTATCTGATTGTCCTGGATGAACTTAACAGATGCAAGATTAGTTGAAGTTTCAACAAGCCCTTTAAGTTGCCTACTCATTGAGATTACACCGTGAGGGCAAGCATAAAGTGAATTAAGTAGATCAAAGTGGGTAGGCTCGTCAATCACAAATTCAGGAGTTTCGCAACTTTCAAGTATTACAGTAACATTGGGTTCGATATCTTTTATTTCATTGGTTACATATGTTTTGAAGGTGTTGAAATCCTTAATTAGTGGATCTTTATCATCTTTGTGAATAGTAAAAATTGCATATGCTTCACGGGGAATTGCGTTGCGCAAATTACCGCCATCAATAAGTGAAAGTCTAAGATCATACTTATTAGTACCCTTCCAAAGGAATCGAGTAATAATCTTAATGGAGTTTCCTAAACCTTTATCGATATCGTCACCTGAATGACCCCCTTTTAACCCTTTTACAGTAATCTTAAACGCGATAAAATCTGTAGGAACTTTTTCCTGTTCATATGCAAAGGTTGCAACAGAATCAATACCTCCAGCACATCCAATGAAAAGTTCACCTTCATCTTCCGAATCGAGGTTAATTAGAATCTTTGAGTTAAAGAAACCAGGTTTCATCTCAAAAGCTCCTGTTAAACCAGTTTCTTCGTCAATTGTGAATAAGCATTCAATTGGGCCGTGATTTATGTTATTTGAGGCTAATATTGCTAGTTGGGATGCGATTCCAATTCCATCGTCGGCTCCAAGAGTTGTTCCTTTTGCTTTAATCCACTCACCATCGATATATGGTAATATTGGATCATTAGCAAAATCGTGATTAACATCGCTATTCTTTTCGCAAACCATATCTAAATGGCTTTGGAGAACTACCGATTGAAGTTTCTCAAAACCTTTTGTAGCAGGTTTCTTTATTACGACATTTCCTGCAGCATCCTGATTTGCTTCAAGGTTGTGCTCTTTAGCAAAATCCATAATGTACTTTGCAATTCTTTCTTCCTTTTTCGAAGGACGAGGAATTTTACAGATTTCTAGGAAATACTTCCAAATTTCAGCAGGTTGTAATTGTTCAATATTGTTCATACAATAATTTTTAATCGGGGTAAACTTAGTATTTTATTTTTCTGATATGAAATTCAACGTAGTTTTTTTTAAATCTTTAAAAACATAATTAGCCTTTATTGGTCGTTTGTTTGTAACTATCAAATAAACAAATGAATAGTTGAATTTTTTCTTATCACGAATAATTATTTTATCTATCCAATAATAGATGGTTATATTAAAAAGAAAATTAATTTTGCGACCAATTTGAAATGGATTTGAGATGATTGATAAAACAGAACTTATAAACCTGCTAATTACTGCTATCAACGCTTCGGTAAGAGCAGGAAAGTTAATTCTCGATGTATACAATTCCAATGAATTCCAAGTAAATCTTAAATCCGATAAAACACCTTTAACATTAGCCGATCGAAAAGCTCATACAGAGATACTCAATTCACTAACCAAAACTAGAATTCCTACACTTAGCGAAGAGGGAAGAAATATTCTTTTTGAAGAAAGAAGAGGATGGGAGTATTTCTGGCTTGTTGATCCCTTGGATGGTACAAAAGAGTTTATCAAGAGAAACGGTGAGTTTACAGTGAACATCGCCTTAATTCACAACGGATATCCAATCATAGGAGTAATTTATGTTCCTGTTTTAAAGGAGCTTTATTTTGCATTAAAGGGAGAGGGGGCATTTAAAGTATCCTCTATCGAGCCTATAATAGATTCAAATCTTACGTATGAGAATGTGACTCAAAGCGCAATTCAATTGGCTGGTAAAGCAAAGCATGATAAACTTATAGTGTTAAGTAGTCGTTCGCATATGAATCAAGAAACTGAAGATTTTATTGCAAATCTTCAAAAGAAACATGGTGAAATAGTTCATTTAAATCAAGGATCATCCCTAAAGCTATGTTTGATAGCAGAGGGGGCGGCAGATATTTATCCAAGGTTTACGCCAACATGGGAGTGGGATACTGCTGCTGGTCAGGCTATTCTAGAAGAAACTGGATGTCAAATTGTATCAGCGGATACAAAGCAACGACTTACTTACAACAAGGAGGAATTGCATAACCCTTGGTTTATTGTAAAGGCCAATACATCACTCGATTAAAGGTTAAACCTTTAATCCCCAAATTATTACATCATCAATTTGTTCGTAATCACCTTTCCATTCATCGAAGAATTTTTCTAATTTTTCTCGTTGTTCTGCTGTTGGTAAATTTTGATTCTTTTCAATTAGATCTTTAAATAGATTATTGCCTATTTTTCTTTTTCGTGTAGTATCTAGCTGGTCAATATATCCATCGGTGTAGAATATCAACATATCACCTTTGCTCAGGCTAATTTTAAAGTTTGTAAAATTTATATTTTGACTTATGCGGCTACCTATCGAATACCGGTCAGTTTTATATGTTCTTAATATGGTATTATTAGTATGAATGAATGAGCTATGAGCACCACAATATTCTAAGGTTAATTCTTTTTTATCAAAACAGCAGAGAATTAAGTCCAGACCATCTTTTACCTCGTGTCTGCTCATGTTACTATATAGGTTGTTTTCAACCTCATCCTTAATAGATGAAATAATTTCCCTCGGACTTGTAAGTCCTTTAGTAATTACTGAATCTTTTAGGTAGTTGTAAGCTAAAATGCTCATAAATGCTCCAGATACACCATGTCCAGTGCAGTCAACCACAGCAAAGAATATTTTATTTTCTTGAGGCCAAACCCAATAAAAATCACCACTTACAATATCCTTCGGTTTGTATAAGATAAATTGATCGGTAAAGTAGTTTTGTAATATCCCGATTTCGGGAAGTAAAGCTGTCTGAATTCTCGATGCGTACTCTATATTCTCGGTCAATCTGCGACTTGAAGCACTAATAATACTATTCTTTAACTCAATCTGATCTCTTTGTGTTAGTATCTCCTCGTTCTGGTTGTTTAGCTTTGAGTTAAGTATCTCAAGTTGATCGCGTTGAGCCTCAATTTCTTCCTTTTGCTGGTTGATCTCAGTATTTTTAAGGAGCAAATTCTGATTATCTCTACGAATGGTAAACAAGCCGAAACCAATTAAACATAAGAGGATAAAGAATAAACTTGATAAGAGGATCAAAAAAATATTTACACTCTTTTGCTTAGCAATTTCAATAATTTTAATCTGATTGTCTTTATTAAGCAGTATGTTTTCAGTTTCTTTTCTTTCGGATTCGTATTTTACTTTAAGTTCATCAAGTTTGTTTAGGTTCTCAATGCTTCTAAGCGAATCATTTAGATTTGAGAAAAGTTCGTGGTATAGTAATGCTTTACTATGCTCTCCAACTCTTTTATATAATTTATAAAGGTTTTCGTATGATTCCTTTGTAAGCTCAACCGACTTGATTTCTTGTGCTTTTAATAAACTCAGATTAAAGTAATCTAAAGCCTTAGTATTTTGGCCAAGTTTAAAATAAGCGTAACCTAAATTAAGTAATGATGCTGTTTCTCCATTCTGGTTATCATTTTTATTAAATATTATTCTAGCATTTGTAAATTGTTTAATTGCAGATTGGCAATCATTCATTTTAAGGTATAGCTGACCAATGTTATTCATGGTCTTCCCCTGATCATCAATGTTCCCAAGTTGTTTGTCGATTTCAAGCGACTTTAGTAGCATCTCAACTGCTTCACCATATTTGTTCAAGTTCTTAAGAACAATTGCAATGTTGTTATAGGCGCGTCCAATTCCCCTTTTACTTCCTTTCTTTTTATAAATCTCAAGGGATTTATTGTACATCTCAAGTGCATCTGAAAGTTTTTGTTGAGAGTCGAACAGAATGCCAATATTATTATAGGTATTAGCAATTCCCAGACTGTCGTTTTGTTTAACTTTATAATCTAGACTTTTATAAAATGCATCTGCAGCACTTGAGAAATCACCTTTTGCCCAGTAAATACCCCCCAAAGTGTTGTAACTGGCAGCTAATTTCTTTAAGTCATTTCGATACTTATACGATTTGATTACTTTATTACAAAGTACAATAGCGCTATCTTGCATTCCCATATTGAAGTAGGAACTGGCTAAGGATTGATTTGATGAGATTATGCAACTACTATCCTTGATTTCCTCGAATATTTTTAACGATTTTAGAAGAAGGTTAATAGAACCTCTATAATCACCTTCATTGAATATCTTTATACCATGGTATCTATACGATAATGCAATTCCTTTTGAGTAATTTAGGTTAAGGCATAGATTTCTGATAATACTTTCAAGTGAATCAGCTTTTTTTGTGCCTATAACAGATGGCTCTAAAAGATGTGTATAAGTTTTTTTAATAAAGAAGGTATCGTTATAGTGATCTTGCAGTTTTATCTTGATACTGTCAATGCTTTGTGCTTTAGCCTCGTTAACAATAGAATAGAAGGTTGCAATCAAGAGGGTAAGGTAAAAAAACAAAGCAGTTTTCCTAGATTTCCACTTAAGTTGAAACATAGAATTCATATTTTGAGTGTAGTTCTAAAAGTAACAAAATACTTGATTAAATGAATTAACTTTTGTTTTATGCAAAATAAAAAAGAGTTGCGTTGGCAACTCTTTGAATTTAAGGGCTAAATATTTTTTAGATTTTGAGTCTTCGCTCAATATCCTCAATTTGACTTTTAAAACGCTTATCTGTATCCATTAGGTTGTTAACTGTTTTGCATGCATGGAGTACCGTTGCATGATCCTTTCCTCCAATTATGCTACCTATGGTAGACAGTGATGATTTCGTCATCCCTTTAGAAAAATACATAGCAATTTGACGGGCCTGAACAATCTCTCTTTTTCTTGTTTTTGTTTGTAATACATCTGAAGGAAGCCCGAAATATTCACAAACAGTTTTCTGTATATAATCGATTGATATCTCTTTTTTGGTATTTTTTACAAGTTTATCAATCATTTCAGATGCAAGCTCGAGAGTGATCTCTTTCTTGTTTAGAGTAGATTGAGCTAGAAGTGAAATCAGTGCACCTTCAAGTTCCCTAATGTTATTGGTGATATTAGATGCAATATATTCAATTACCTCATCAGGAACTATAATCCCATCATTGTATATCTTCTTTTTTAGAATAGCAATGCGGGTTTCAAAATCGGGTGACTGAAGATCGGCAGATAATCCCCACTTGAAACGCGAGAGCAACCTTTGCTCTAAGCCTTGTAACTCAACAGGGGGTTTATCTGAAGTGAATATTAGCTGTTTCCCCGATTGATGTAAATGATTGAAAATATGAAAGAAAATATCCTGTGTTTTTTCTTTACCTGCAAATTCTTGAACATCATCAATGATCAGAATGTCTATCATTTGATAGAAATGTAAGAAGTCATTTTTATTATTATTGCGAATGGCTTCAACAAATTGGGTTTGGAATTTTGCAGCGTTTACGTAAAGCACCGTTTTTTCAGGAAACTTTTGCTTAGCTTCAATTCCAATGGCTTGGGCTAAATGGGTTTTTCCTAAACCAGAATTACCGTAAAGGAAAAGAGGGTTGAATGCTGTTTTGCCAGGAGCATGCGATACTGCTAACCCAGCAGAACGCGCAAGTCTATTGCATTCACCTTCTACAAAATTTGCTAAAGTATTATCAGGATTTAGCTGTGGATCAACATAAAGTTTCTTGATTCCTGGGATTACAAAAGGATTTTTTATCTGATACTCTTGGTTATTTACAGGAATTGAAACAGGTTTATTCTTTAGTTCGGTTTTGTTTTGAGTAGGAAATTTAACGGTATAAGGTTTACTATTTACAAAGTTGTTATTCTCCATAACAACGCTGTATTCTAGTTTTGCATCGGTACCAAGTTCTTTTCGCAACGTCTTACGTAGTATATCAATGTACTGCTCTTCGAGGTACTCGTAAAAGAAGGGGCTTGGAACCTGAATAGTTAATATGCTTTTTTCAAGCTTAACTGGAACTATTGGTTCAAACCATGTTTTGAAGCTTATTGGAGATACATTATCTTTGATAATACTAAGGCAACTTTGCCAAACTTCCTGAAAATCGCGAACCATCTTAAAACGAATAAAATAGAGTTAATGAGTTTTTGTTTATGTTCTTCAACAAAATTGTGAATAAAAAAATGAAAAAAAAAGTCCAAAAGCTATTGAAAAAATGATTTTTTGTTTAACAATTTAACTATCACCAGAATAATTTTATCAAAAAAACTAAAAAAATATAATATACAGATATTCAAATAGTTGGCCTGTTGATAATGTAATTTTTTGGAAGCTAGTAGCTTGGATTTTTTTCTTAGTTAAGTAAAAAAAACTACAAAAAGAAAAAAGAATGAGATTTCTTTTTTCTTTTTTTTAGGCAATAAATATTGGGAGTAACTAGACGATTTATTGTGGTTTTTTTGACTCTATGTATTTAGTTCTACTTAAGTCAATTACAGAAAAGTTGATGTATCGTTTTGGATTTTCCTTAATATCTTTTATTAACAGATCAAGATTTTTAGATGCTCTCTCAAGGTTGTAGTATAGAGTATCGTTTCTAACAAGGTTTCCAAGGGTACCTTGTCCGGAGTTAATTTGCGTAACGACTTCGTTTAATTGACGCATTGCCGAATCAACCTGAAGCATAGTAGAAGCTATCTTAATTTTGGCAATTGTATCACTAAGTGCCGAGAAATTCTTTATAATTTTAGTAATATCCTTATTGTTATTCTTTAAGTTGGAGCTGATTGACTCCATATTTATAAACATCTTTCGAAGCGTGCCATTTGGAGATAGGTTTGTATCTAGTTCAGCAGCCGTTTGGTTAATACTGTAAAGAGCTTTATTAAGATTTGCAAAGCTCTGACTAAGCTGTTCGCGGTTTTTCTCGTTAAAAACTTCCGACATTACTTTTAATGTCTTTGAGAATTCTACCATTAAGGTTTCTGCCTTTTCTTTTACTGGTGCTATTTGGTGTCCGAGTTGGTCAATTAAGCCGGTCTCAATTAGAGAAGGGAGTGTATCGTAAGGATTAAGGTAACGATTTCCTGGTTTTACCTCAAGTTTAATTGCTTTCCCTCCCATAATCCCTGTGCTAATCATTTTAGCAACGGTGTTTTCGGGGATTTGATATTTTTTGCCAACAAGTAGAGTTACAAGAAACCTACCCGTATTCCCTTCTTCAAATTGAATTTTTTTAACGAGCCCAACTTTAAACCCATTTATTAATACTGGGTTAGTATTCTCTAATCCGTCAACTTGGCTAAATATAGTATAGTAAACATGATTTGGGCTGAACACATTTTTGCCTTTTAGAAAATTGATCCCCCAAAACATGGCTGCAAGACAAACTGTTGCAAAAAAGCCAATTTTAGCTTCTCGAGTAATTTTTATTTTCATAGTATGTCAAATAGAAATTTCTTTTAGTGCTATATCTAATGGTATTATTTTACTCCCTTTTAATGCTATAATAAATGCATCAGGGAACTTTTTTCGAACCTGTTGGCAGTACTCAACAATCTCAGAGTAAGATTTTTTATTGCCAACCGTATATTTATATGTACCATCTGAAACAATTTCGTCAATTCCATTTAAATTTTTAAAGTTCTTAGGAGCTAATGGTATTCTTTTTCTCGACGATTTTATCTGGACTTTAAATGTAATATCTGGTTTTTCTTGATTTGAAACTGATGAGTCGTTCACAATTGTTGGTTCTATTTTTGACACAACAGAGTTTCTAATATCATACGTTTTTTTATAGTAGCTAAAGGCTTTAAAAATTGCATTGGCAATATGATCTTGACCAGAATCTGTATTTAAAAAAGCCTCTTCTTTACTATTGCTTAGGAAACCGGTTTCAATCAGTATGCTTGGCATCGAGGTTTTCCATAGTACCAAAAACCCTGCTTGTTTTACTCCTCTATCAAATCTATGGATTTGTTCACGAAATTCAGTTTGTACATCGTTAGCTAGTTTTAGGCTTTGGTCTAAGTATGCATTTTGCATTAAAGTAAAAATAATATATGACTCAGTAGATTTTGGATCGTACCCTTCATACTTGGAGGAGTAATTGTCTTCGTATGTAATAACAGCGTTTTCACGCATAGCTACGTCAAGGTTATCTTCCGATTTGTGTAATCCTAAAACATATGTTTCGGTACCGTATGGGCTTCTGCTTGGGTTTGCGTTGCAATGAATTGATATGAATAGATCAGCTTTTTCAGAATTTGCAATTCTTGTGCGCTCATCAAGTGGAACAAATTTATCGTTTTTACGAGTATAAATTACCTCAACATTTGGAAAGGTATCTTTTATAAGCGTTCCAAGTTTTAATGCAATTGATAGTGTAATGTTTTTTTCATACGTTTTGCTACCAATTGTACCAGGGTCGCTACCTCCGTGTCCAGGATCGATTACAATTTTGTTTAATCCATCATTTTCTATACCTTGTCCAAAAGCATAAAAATTGAGCGAAGAAGTCAATAGTACAACACTTATAAGTGTGAAAATTCTAAAAAATATTGATTTATTAACAAAAACCATTAATGACCTTTATACTTTTTTAACTAGTTTTGAGCCCGATTTGAATAATTATAACCACAAAAATACTACTTAAATTGCATTTCAGGCTACTTATACCTCTTTTTATTCTTTTTACGGGGAATGTGTATTCTTTTGAGAATACCAATAAGTATCCTATTTATAGTTTCATAACACAAACACCCGACTCGATTCCAGTAAAGGATACTACCAAGAAATCAAAAAAAACTCCTTTTGATGACCCTATCATAAGTAATGCTAAGGATTCTACAATATACTCTTTTGATGGTTCAAAAGCTTACCTATACGGCGATGCTACTGTTGATTACCAAAAAATTCAACTCAAAGCAGCTTATATAGAGTTCAATATGGAAAAAAAGGAGGTTTTTGCAAAAGGACTTCCTGATACTTCAGGTAAAATTGTAGGTCGACCAATTTTTAAAGATGGTGATCAGACTTATACCATGGATGATATTTACTATAATTTTGATTCAAAAAAGGCAAAAATCAACGGGGTTGTTACTGAGCAGGATGGTGGGTTTATGCATAGTGAGGCTACAAAAAAGATGGATGATAATACAGTAAATATCTCAAACGGTAAGTACACATCTTGCGACCAGGAACATCCCCATTATTATATTGCTATCACAAAAGGTAAGGTTATACCAAACGATAAAATAATTTCGGGTCCTGCTTATTTAGTTATTGAAGATGTTCCTTTACCGCTTGGAATTCCTTTTGGTTTTTTCCCAAACACAAGGAAAAGAGCATCAGGAATAATATTACCGGAGTATGGGGAAGAATCTTCTAGAGGTGTTTTCTTACGGGGTGGTGGATTCTACTTTGGTTTAAGTGATTATATTGATCTGAAACTTACTTCAGATATATACTCATTCGGTTCTTGGGCTGTTCATACACAATCGGCGTACCGACAACGTTATAAATACAGCGGTGGTTTTGCAATTGATGTTTCAAAAAATAAATATGAAGATAACGTTGAGAATTCATACGGCATTCAGTGGCATCATAGCCAGGATCCTAAAGCAAGCCCAAATACAACTTTCTCGGCTAATTTAAATTTTCAATCAACAAACAATAATAGGTTTAATGCCCAAAACTTAAATGATTACTTAACCACTCAAATAAATTCAAGTATATCTTATTCAAAGAACTTTGTAGGAACACCTTTTAGATTATCCACTGGCTTAACCCACTCGCAAAATAATACTACAAAGATTGTTAACATAAATTTTCCAAGGGCCACCTTAAGTATGGATAAAGTGTATCCTTTTAAGAAGGAATATAGCGAGGGGAAGTCAAAATGGTACGAGAAAATAGGTTTTAGCTGGAATGCGAGTTTAGATAATAAGGTAATGGTACACGAGAATAATTTATTTAAGAAAAGTGTACTGGACAGTATGAGTAATGGTATAAAGCATGATATTCCGATAGCCACATCATTTAATATCTTAAAATATGTAACGGTAAGTCCCAATGTTAATTATTCAGAGTACTGGTATCTTAAAACTATTAGAAAGAACTGGGACCCAGTGAGTAAGAGTGTGGTAGGAGATACTGTTTCTGGGTTTAGGCGGGCTTACCAGTATAGCACCGGTATATCAATGAGTACACGGGTGTACGGGATGTTTAATTTTGGCAAAGGGAAAGCAATTCAAGCTATTCGCCATGTAATGACACCATCTGTTTCATTGTCATATAGTCCTGATTTTAGTGACCCTCGTTACGGATACTATAAAACTTACCAGAAGGATAGTTTAAATAGAACAGCAAAATATTCAATATTTGAAGGGGCGGTTAATGGTGGTCCCAGTATGGGTAGAAGAGGCGTAGTTTCGTTTGGATTGGGTAATAACCTTGAAATGAAAGTAAGGTCAAGTAAAGATACATTAACACACACGAAGAAGATTAAAATTCTTGAAAACTTAAGCTTTGGTGCTAGCTATAACCTATTAGCTGATTCGGCAAGGCTTAGCCCAATAACATTTTCGGGTAATACAAGATTACTTGATAAGTTTAATATTAACTTCTCAGGCGTACTAAACCCATATGCACTAAATAGCACCAATACAAGTTATATCGATAAATTTGAGTATAGAGAAACAGGGAAGCTTGCTAGGTTAACCTCATTTAATGTTGGCATTGATTTTCAGATGAGTAGTAAAAAGAGCAAAGGTGAAAGTGGAAGAGGGAATCAAGAATTAAGAAGTGCTGATAACCCCCAAGCTCTTAACAAAGAACCTGAATTTGGGCAAGCTATGTCCACCAATTACTCACAGCAGCAGAGTGTTGATTTTAGTATCCCTTGGAATTTAAGATTTAACTATAGCTTTCGCTACGAAAAACCATTAGTAGAAAAAACAGTAACCCAAACCTTAGGGTTTAGCGGTGATTTTAGCGTGACCCCAAAATGGAAAATAGGATTTGGTTCTGGGTACGATATTACAAACAAGAAATTGTCTCCGACGTCAGTTAATATATTTAGGGATTTGCATTGCTGGGAAATGCGTTTAACACTTATCCCTTTTGGATTCAGAAAGATGTATAGCTTTCAGATTAACGTAAAATCGAGTATGCTTCAGGATCTAAAGTGGAGTAAGCGGGATAGCTACTACGATAACTTATAGCTTTATTGAACCAACCCAATTCATTAATATCTGAAACCCATTCTCAGTAAGAATTGATTCTGGATGGTACTGAACACCTTTAACATTGTACTTATTATGGCTAATACCCATTATGTTACCATCAATATCTGTAGCGTTTACTATAACACTTTTGGTTTTGTTGGAGTTTGTTAAAACCCATGAATGGTATCTACCGCTAATAAAAGATTTAGGTACACCACTATAAAGAGAGTCATTCGTTGTTACTAAAGTTGGTCTGCCTATACCATGATGAACTTCAGGCATATTAACCAGGTTAAGCCCATAGAATGTTCCAATAGCCTGATGTCCAAGGCAGACGCCTAATATCGGTTTGTTTTTTTCCCAATTATCAATTATCTTATAAAGGTTCTTCGTATTATTTGGTAAGCCTGGTCCAGGTGATAATATAATGCCATCGTATTTTTCTAAAGAATTAATATCTACCTTATCATTACGGATACAATCTACAGAATTTGTAAGTTGTTCAAGGTAATGAACTAAGTTATAAGTAAACGAATCGTAACAATCAATAACAACTATCTTCATGGATAAAAGTGAAACTGCAAATGAAAGAGTTTTTTCATTAATTTCGTAGCCAAATCATTAAAAGGTGTTTAACTAAACGCAATATCCTAATAAAATAGTAATCAATGAAAAAGATTGTAAGTACCGAGAAGGCGCCAAAAGCAATTGGTCCATATAGTCAAGCTGTGGAAGCAAATGGAATGCTTTTTATTTCTGGGCAGGTTCCTATTAACCCCGAAACTGGAAAACTAGTTGAGGGCGGAATAAAGGAACAAACCGAACAGGTAATGAGAAACATTGGCGAAATACTCAAAGCAGCAGGGTTAAGCTATACAAATGTTGTAAAATCAACATGTCTACTTAGCGACATGGATAATTTTGCTGCAATGAATGAGGTTTATGGCCATTATTACACTTCAGATATGCCTGCTCGTGCAGCATACGGCGTCGTAAAGTTACCTCTAGGCGCTTTAATTGAGATCGAAACGATTGCTGTTAAGTAGGAATCTATCAATAATACAGAATAAAAGCCGTTAGGTTTACTAACGGCTTTTTGCTTAAATAAGGTTTTAACTATTACTCGTACTTAAGAACATCAGCAGGGTTTCTTAAAGTTGCTTTATATACCTCCAAACTAATAGTAATTAAGGATATTATAGTAATAATTACTGGTACTATGAAGAATATCAGAGGATTAATCTTAGTGTGATAAGCAAAGTTTTGTAACCATTTATTCAGCGCATACCACGAAACAACCCACGCAATTATAGTTGATATTATAATCAATTTAAGTGTTTCCGATGAGAGTATTGTGATTATGCTTCGTTCTTGTGCACCCAAGGTTTTGCGAATTGCAATTTCCTTAGTTCTAAGCGATGTTGTAAATGATACCATTCCTAGTAAACCTAAACACGAAATAATTATGGCAAGGATTGAGAATGAAATAAGAATTATTCCTGTACGCTTTTCCCCTTTATACATTTTATTCAAGTTATCATCGAGAAAATAGTATTCAAAAGGAAATTCAGAAAGCCTTTCCCAAATTTCTTTCATGCCATTAATGGCATTCTGCTCGCTACCCGGCTCAATATTGGCAATTACTACGCCTTCGAAATTGCCAGGCATAAATGTTAATGCTACTGGAGTAATATTGGTTCGAAGTGACTGTATGTGAAAATCTTTAACTATCCCAACTATTTGCCAATATCGAGGAGGAGTTCCAGGTGACATTAATCGATGTTGAAGCGGGTTCTTTAGCTCTAAGGCTTTAACTGTAGCTTCACTAATAACTACTGCATTCGAATCTGTAGGAATATCTGAACTTAAAAATCTTCCTTCAACAAGCTCTAAACCAAGTGTTTTTTCATACCCTGGGGATACGAAAGCTTGCTCTAAAGTATAAGTCGTACCCAAATTTGAATCACCCTCAAGTAAAAAAGCATTTAGACTGAAATTACGACCAGGAATTGCGTTGCAATTTGCAATACTGATTACCCCTGGAATTTTAGCTGCTTCTTGTTTAAAGGTATCCATATTCTTCTTGAGGCCATCTGAACGTTTAATAATAATCCTGTTATCTTTCTGGAAACCAAGATTATAGTTCTGCATAAATCTAAGTTGGAGAAATACAACAGCAGTTGCTAATAGTATTGCAATACTCACAGTAAACTGAGAAACCACTAATACACTTCTTAATCCACTACTTCTTGCACCAGCCTTAAGTTTCCCTTTCAAAACAGAGATTGGATTAAACGAAGCCAAAAAGAACGATGGGTAACTACCAGAAATCAATCCAACTGTTATGGCAAAACCAATAAGTGCAGGAATGGTATACCATGTAGATAAATACCCCATGCTTAGTTTAATATCTAATAAATCATTAAATGCTGGAAGTGTAAGCTCTACAATTAGTAATGCAAGGAGTAAAGCAATAAAACATACAAGTATTGATTCAGATAAGAACTGTGATATTAAACGTTTTTTATCTGAACCAACAACTTTCCTTAGTCCAACTTCTTTTGCTCGTGTTGCAGAACGAGCCGTTGCAAGGTTCATAAAATTGATACATGCAATTAAAAGAATTAAAAAGGCAACTACTGAGAAAATGTATACATAAAGAATATTGCCATTTGGTTCGATTTCGTACTGCAATTTGGATTTTAAGTGAATATCAGCTAATGGTTGAATAAAGTAGTTGTACGAATTACCACCCTTTTCGAATTCTTCCATTGATATATTTAGGAACTGCTTAAGTTGTGGACCAATGTATTTAGTGACGAGTGTTTTTAGTTTTTGCTCAAACTCCTTAGCATTTGTACCCTCTTTTAACTTTACGTAGTTGTAAAAATTATTGGATACCCAAATAGGATTATCGCAATTGCGGGGGTAGGAGATATTAGATCCTAACATAATAAAGTGGAAGTGGCTATTTACAGGTACATCTTCCATAATACCTGTAATTTCGAATAGTGTCGAATCATTTTCAACCCGAATGCTTTTACCCACTGGATCTTCATTCCCAAAATACTTTTTAACTGCGCTTTGGGTCATCACCATTGTTCGTGGACGACTAAGAACTTTTTTAGGATCACCTTTAATAAGCTTATAATTGAAAACTTCAAAGAAGGTTGAATCAGTAAATAAAAAGTTTTCTTCATTAAACTTTCTTTCGCCCGAACCAATTAGCCAATCTCCCATTCGGGTAATACGGGTTGTTTGTTCAACCTCGGGAAAGTCAGTTAACAGTGCCTTGGCCATTGGAGCACATGAAACAGCCATATTTATAGGCTCCCCTCGAACCTTTCCATTAACACCTATTCTGTAAATACGTTCATAATCTTTATTGAACTTATCATAGCTAAGTTCATTCGAAACGTACAGAATGATTAAAAGAAAGCCAGAAATTCCAATGGCTAAGCCAAGGATATTAATAAATGAGTAAAACTTGTATTTTAACAAGTTTCTAAATCCTGTTTTTAGATAGCTATCTACAATAGACATATTAAAGGTTTTTTAAATTTCTTTTTTGTCTCTATCAACAGAAATGCCATGTGTGGTAAATATCTAAATATCTGATGTATATCAAAAGTTGGTTGACAAGAAATGTTGTTGCATTCGAACAGTAGATGTTCATTATCGAACATCTTAACACCTTAAGGTAATAGATTGTTAACTATTTTTTACTTGTGATAATCCAAGTAAGTAAATAGATACTATTAATCCTCCAATACCAGATATAATGAATAGGGCAGAAGGATTTACAATGTACCAAATAAAACCAGCAAAACTACTGGCTAGTAGTGTGGCTACACTTTGGAAACTATTATAAAATCCAATTGCTGTTGCAGTATGTTCCTTGTTGGATAAGTTGCTAATCCACGCTTTAGAAATACCTTCTGTTGCTGCAGCGTAAAAAGAGTAAAGCCCAAACAAAACTATAAAATGGGAGAGGGTTGTTGCAAATCCGAATAAAAAGTAAACAACTGAGAATATTAGTAATCCTAATACCATAATACTTTTCATTCCAACTTTATCAGCAAGCCAGCCTGAAGGAAATGATAGCAAAGCATAAATTAAATTATAGAATATGTATAAGCTAATCATTTGAATATCGCTGTATCCTTGTTGTTTTACCATAAGAAGAAGGAACACATCCGAACTATTGAAAAGAGCAAACACTAACAATCCAATGACAAGCACTTTATACTGAGAATTGGCAATTTTCCAATACCCAATAAATGAGAAGAAACCAGTTCTTTCTCTAATAGCTGGCTCAATCGTTTTTTTCTTTTCTTTGATAAGCCACGTAAGGCTAATCGCAATAATTCCTGGTACAAATGCAATCACAAATAACCAGCGGTATTGATTTGGGTAAAAGAACAGAAAGACCAGTGCTATAAATGGCCCAATTGCTGCGCCAAGAGTATCCATACCACGATGAAACCCGAACACCTTCCCTTTAGTTTCAGGAGTAGACTCATCGCTAAGCAGGGCATCACGGGCACTCGTACGAACACCTTTACCTAAACGGTCGAGTGTGCGCGCAAAGAAAATCCAAACCGGGTAAAAGAACAAAGCCATCATGGGTTTTGAGAATGCACTCATAGTGTATCCCCATCTAACAAATGGAACTCTTTTTCCAATTTTATCTGAAAGATTTCCAAAGTACCCTTTACTAACTCCTGCAGTTGCTTCTGCTAAACCTTCTAATAGGCCAATTAGCAAAACAGAAAACCCAATTGATTTCAGAAAAATAGGCATGACAGGGTAAAGCATTTCACTTGCAATATCTGTAAATAGGCTTACAAAAGACAGCAAGACAATAGCTTTAGTTAAGAATTTGGACATAGTTTTTCTTTTTAAAATAAAAATTATAAATACTTAGTTATTAAAAGCCTAAATCAATTTAGGAATTATTATTTTTAGCAATTGAAATTTGAATAAAATATAAAGTAAAAAATAATCATTATGAATAAAATTATATTAAAACTGACTCTTTTTGTTGGCTTTACTCTTTTGGGAGGATTTTCTTTTTCTCAAGTTAATGCAAAAAAGGTTGACTCAAAGAATCTTACTCACTTTGTAAATCCTTTTATTGGAACCAAGGATATGGGGCATTGTTTTCCTGGAGCAGTAGTTCCTTTTGGTATGGTACAGCTTAGCCCTGATACCGATACTGCTCAGTACTCGTATGGTCAAGGCTATAATAAAGAGGTTTATCGATATTGCTCTGGTTATCAGTTTGATGACCCAAATATTGTTGGGTTTTCGCATACACACCTTCATGGTACAGGGCATTCCGATTTAGGTGATATTCTATTAATGCCAACAACAGGTGCTATTAAACTGAATCCTGGGATTGCTTCAAAACCAAATTCTGGTTATCGTAGTCGATTCTCAAAGACAAGTGAAGTTGCATATGCTGGGTACTATTCAGTTTTTTTAGATGACTATGAAACAAAGGTGGAGCTAACTGCTTCCCCTCGAGTTGGCTTTCATCGATATATTTATCCAAAGAATAATGAAGCTAATGTCATTCTGGATTTAGTTCATGGGATTTATGGATATGAAGGAAAGGTGGTTTGGGCCTCAATTCGCGTTGAAAACGATTCTACAATAACCGGATACAGGCAGACAAATGGTTGGGCACGAAATCGTTTTATCTACTTTGCCATAAAATTCTCGAAACCATTTAAATCATATGGTCTTAGAAACGATGAAAAGGAGATATATCGTGGATTTTGGCGTCGCTGGCAGATGGATAGTGACTTCCCTGAGCGTTCAGGTCATAAAGTAAAGGCATACTTTACATTTGGTAATATCGATACTCTTGAGGTTAAAGTTGCTATTTCGGGAGTTAGTACTGCTGGAGCAATTGAAAATTTGAGGGTTGAAGCAGATAAAGTCACATTTGATAAAGCGCTAACTAATGCAAAAGATTCTTGGGAAAAAGAGTTAGAAAAAATTAAAGTAGAAGGCACTGATGATGAAAAAACCAATTTCTACACAGCTTTATATCATTGTATGATTGATCCTACAGTTTTCGTGGATGTTGATGGAAAATATCGTGGGTTAGATGGAAACATACATCAGGCAAACGGATTTACAAACTATACCGTATTCTCTCTTTGGGACACTTTTAGAGCACTTCATCCGCTAATGACTTTGCTTGAGCCAAGTAGGGCAAGCGATATGGTGAATTCAATGCTTGAACACTATAAACAAAGCGTTCATGGTATTCTTCCTATTTGGTCGCATTGGGGGAGCGATAACTGGTGTATGATAGGATACCATGCAGTGCCTGTAATTGCTGATGCTTACATGAAAGGACTAAAAGGTTTTGATGAGGAACTAGCCTTAAAAGCAATGGTTAGTAGCGCAACCTATGGAAAGTACGATGGAATTGATGAATACATGAAGTATGGGTATGTTCCTAAGGAAAGAAGTTCAAGTTCAGCATCAGTTACCTTAGAATATGCCTACGATGATTGGACGATCTATCAAATGGCTAGTAAAATGGGTAAATCAGAGATTGCAAATACATTCAAGAAAAGAGCAATGTCTTACTCCAACATTTTTGATATAAAAACAGGCTTTGCAAGAGCAAAAGATAAGGATGGTAAATTCATTACCCCGTTTGATCCATTGCAAACTCATGATATGGGCTACATAGAAGGTAATGCTTGGAATTATAGTTTATTTGTTCCACATGATATAAGCAATCTGATTAGCCTTTCTGGAGGTACAAACAAATTCACAAAACATCTCGATTCTCTATTTACTATGACATTACCTGCAAAATACTATGAGAATACTGAAGATATTGATAAAGTTGGTTTAATCGGAAACTATGTTCATGGAAATGAGCCAAGCCACCATGTACCTTATATGTTTGTTTATGCTGGACAGCCTTGGAGAACTCAAGAAGTTGTTCGAATGGTAATGAATAGAATGTACCTTAACAAACCCGATGGCCTTTGTGGAAACGATGACTGTGGCCAGATGTCGGCTTGGTATATTTTTAGCGCGATGGGTTTTTACCCTGTTTGCCCGGGAAGCAATCAGTATATTATTGGTGCACCTTATCTTTCTTATTTGAGTGTTAGTTTAGAGAATGGTAAAACCCTAACAATAAAAGCAGAAGGGGTAAGTGATATAAATAAGTACATTCAATCGGTATCTCTTAATGGACAAGTCCTTAATAGATCTTTTATTACTCATAGTGAGTTAATACAAGGGGGTGAGATGGTGTTTAAAATGGGTAAAAAACCAAATAAAAAGTGGGGAATTGATATGAAAAATGTACCATACTCATTGAGTAAGGAATAGAATTTAAATATTCTTCTATAAAAAGCATCTTAATGATTTCTTAGGGTGCTTTTTTATTAAAATTAGGTGTTTATGTAATTTCCAAACCATTTAGGAACCTAACTAATTTTTTTACTAACTTGTTAAACGATTGTTTAATTATATGCTTTAAATCAATGTTGAAGAACAACTAAATACAAAGCAAAATTCATAGGTATAATCAAATCATAGATTTTATTTTGTATCAAACTAAAAAACAATAACCAAAACTATGCAACTATCACATATTGAGCACATTGGTATTGCAGTTAAGAATCTTAACGAGGCAATTTCCTTTTATGAAAAGGCTTTCGGCCTAAAATGTTATAGTGTTGAGGAGGTAAAAGAGCAAAAGGTAAAGACTGCTTTTTTTATGGTTGGACAAACAAAAATTGAACTTCTAGAATCAACTGATCCAGAAGGACCAATTGGAAAGTTTATTGAGAAAAAAGGTGAGGGAATACATCATATGGCATTTGCTGTAAAAAATATTGAGCAAGCTTTACAAGAGACTGAGAATAATGGTGTAACTCTTATCGATAAAACACCTAGAAAGGGAGCAGAAGGTCTTGATATTGCTTTCTTGCACCCTAAATCAACCTTTGGTGTTCTAACCGAACTTTGCGAAGACAAGAATAAATAATCCCAAGATAAAACCACACACAAAAATGAGTACAAGTCAAGAAAAGAAAATTCAGGAACTAATCACACTCCGAGAAAAAGCAAAGCTTGGCGGTGGTGAGAAAAGAATTGAAGCCCAGCACAAGAAGGGAAAATTTACAGCACGCGAACGTATCAATATGTTACTCGATGAGGGTAGCTTCGAAGAGTTTGATATGTTTGTGTCGCATCGCTGTATCGATTTTGGGCTTGAGAAAGAGACATACTTATCGGATGGCGTTGTTACTGGTTATGGCACAATTGATGGTCGATTAGTTTATGTATTCTCTCAAGATTTTACAGTTTTTGGTGGCTCGCTATCCGAGATGTTTGCTGCTAAAATCTGTAAAGTAATGGATATGGCCATGAAGGTTGGCGCTCCAGTAATTGGTATTAATGATTCGGGTGGAGCACGTATTCAGGAGGGGGTTAAAAGTCTTGGAGGTTATGCTGAGATTTTTGAACGTAATATTTTAGCATCGGGTGTTATTCCCCAGCTTTCAGCAATATTTGGCCCTTGCGCTGGTGGTGCTGTTTATTCTCCTGCACTTACCGATTTTATTATGATGAGCAAGGATACAAGCT
>Ga0209099_1001146_pt1 | contig 28034 bp, 16 predicted proteins | sample AD_JPNHW2_MetaG_FD_184430 | JGI IMG/M metagenome (GOLD analysis project Ga0209099, IMG submission 184430) | Active sludge microbial communities of municipal wastewater-treating anaerobic digesters from Japan - AD_JPNHW2_MetaG (SPAdes) (version 2) | ecosystem: Engineered > Bioreactor > Anaerobic... | reverse complement strand
GGTAAAAGAGCTTCCAAAGGGATCGGTTGGGTATTTGGATCCTCCGGATTCACATAAAAATTCTTATTGGCATCTACATATACTTCAATATTTTTGGCACCTAAAACCTTTCCCGAAGAACTTTTTGGTAATGAGATATTGATTGCATTAGGTGCAACTAAAGTAGATGTGATCATAAAAAAAATCAGAAGCAAGAATACTAAGTCCGACATTGAAGTCGCACTAAAATTGGGGCTGATCTTATTTTGTGTTTGTAAACCCATAATAATGATTTTTTAGATAATTTTAAACGGGTTCGTGTAATAAATCCATAAATTCGGTAGTTTTAGCTTCCAGAACATAAACTACGGAAGATGTTTTAGATACAACAATATTATAGAAAATAAAAGCTAAAATACCAACGATCAACCCAACAACGGTCGTAATCATAGCAGTGTATATCCCTCCAGAAAGGTCTGTAATATTCAAATTGTTTGGATTAGCTGCCATGTTGTGAAACGCAACCACCATCCCAACAACTGTTCCTAGAAATCCCAGCATTGGAGCGGCCCCGGCAATTGTAGCCAGATAGGAAACTCTTTTTTCCAGCCTTTGAATCTCTAATTTTCCGGTATTTTCAATAGCTGCAGCAATATCATTAAGTGGTTTACCAATTCTGGTTAAACCTTTTTCGATCATTCTGGCAAGAGGAGTATCATTTCCTTTGCATAATGCTAATGCAGAGTCAATTTTACCATTGTGGATGAAATCACGAATATTGTTCATGAAATTTCTCTCCTCTTTGGAAGCTTTATTTAATGTTAATAGCCTTTCAATAAAAATATAAATTGCAAAAAAGAACATGAAATACAAAGGAATCATGATCCACAAACTATTTAAATCAAAAACTAAATCAATAAATTTCAATTCCTCAATTACAGGAGCAGGTGGATTGGTAAGGATAGATGTGGAATCTCCAACGGGAATTTGTAAAAAAAACAAACTTTTCATATTATAATAATTTTTAGCAAAAATAACACTCGAACATTGATGTTTTGTTTGTTAGTAACGTTTTTTCCCAACACAATATTGTTAATATTCTTTTCATTCACAAATGAATACTAATTAAATATTTGTTACTTTTGTAATTCATATTTAATATAGTAAATACTTATATCAGAAGATGTATAACAATAATAAACCCAAAAGTAATTCTCGTCCAACGCAATACAAGCAGGTAAAATCTACTTCTAAAAAAACTACAAAAACAACCAAAGAGAAAACTACTAAATCAGTTAAATCGGATAAATTTATCCAGGTTATGAAAAGCCAACGAATGATTCAGGTTTACGGCATTATTCTTATGCTTTTCGCTTTATTGTTGCTTATTTCAATCGTTTCTTCCTATTTTCACTTTGAATTAGATGCTTCACATGTTAACTCAACTACCCCCGGTATTTCGAATATTGCCGGTACTTTAGGTGCCCACTTGGCTTACTATTTTATCAGTTATACGTTTGGTTTTATCTCTATTGGATTTCCATTCCTTTTTTTTATTTACGGATATTACTTAACCTTTGCTAAACAGATTTTACCCGTTTTATTGACTACCTTTACGACTTTAATTTCCATGGCCTGGCTTTCTACGGTCATTGGTTGTTTTACTTTTGGAAAAAATTATGAATATATTTCCGGAGTTTTTGGAAACTTTATGGCTCAAATCTTGTTAGAATATACTAAGATGGGTGGAACTATATTAATTTTAACCGCTGCATTTTTTATCATTCTGGTTCTTTTCTATAATATTTCACCAATCAAAACTTTACAAGTATTGACTTCTTTTAATTTCCCAAAAATCAAATCCAGACAAAACAATACTGATTCCGATACTTTTAATAATGGAGAAGTCAAAGTTAAAAAAGGTAAGGATAATGATGGATTTTTATCAGAAATACCACCAACAGGACCAAATAAAGATACTGATCTTCCCGGCTTGTATATTGAAAACAGAAATCAATTAACCAAGGAATATGACCACAATGTGATCGTTTTTAATAATGAAAATGAATCCAAGCCTACGCCCGTTTTTGAACCCGAACCAATCAATTTAGACTTTAAAAAGGTAGATTTTGAGATTGTTAATAAAGAACCTAATGAATTTCCATTGAATCAACCCGAGTTGGAAGATCCATACAATTTGGATGAAATTGTTGATGAAGATACAGAAGATCAATCTACATTTACAAATATTATAGAGGATTATGATCCCCATTTGGATTTATCTTTCTATCAATTCCCAAAGCCTGAATTCTTAAATGAGTATGAGAATAAAGAGATTGATTATCAACAGATTAATCAAGAATTAATTGAGAATAAAAATAATATTGTTCGCACATTGGACAATTTTAAAATCAAAATCAAAAAGATTACTGCAACTATAGGGCCAACAGTTACATTATATGAAATCATTCCTGATGATGGAGTAAGAATTTCAAAAATTAAAAATCTGGAAGATGACATCGCCCTAAGCTTAGCAGCTCTAGGTATTCGTATTATTGCGCCAATTCCTGGAAAAGGAACTATTGGGATTGAAGTTCCCAATAAAAATGCTCAAATTGTATCCATGAGGGAGATTATTAATTCTGAAAAATTTCAGAATAATAAATATGATCTTCCTATCGGTTTAGGGAAAACGATTAGCAATGAACCTTTTGTCGTTGATTTAGCCAAAATGCCCCATTTACTAATGGCAGGTGCAACCGGACAAGGAAAATCAGTAGGTCTAAATGCCATTATCACTTCGCTTCTATACAAAAAACACCCTTCTGAACTTAAGTTTGTCTTGATCGATCCAAAAAAAGTTGAGTTTACATTATATTCTATTCTTGAAAAACATTATTTAGCGAAACTTCCTGATTCAAACGAACCAATTATTACGGATGCCAAAAAAGTGGTTCAAACTCTGAATTCTCTATGTGTAGAAATGGATTCAAGATATGAATTGTTAAAATTGGCCAAAACCAGAAATATCAAAGAGTACAATCTCAAATTTTGTACCCGAAAATTATCTCCGGCTTTTGGACACCGTTATTTACCTTATATTGTCCTTATCATTGATGAGTTTGGTGATTTGATTATGACTTCCGGCAGAGAAATTGAAACTCCAATTGCTCGTTTAGCTCAGTTAGCACGTGCTATTGGAATACACCTTATTATTGCTACTCAAAGGCCATCTGTAAATATTATTACCGGTATTATTAAAGCCAACTTCCCTTCCAGAATTGCATTCAGAGTATCCTCAAAGATTGATTCCCGTACTATTTTAGACGGAAATGGAGCCGATCAACTTATCGGAAAAGGTGATATGCTTTTATCCACAGGAAGTGATTTAATCCGCTTACAATGTGCCTTTGTTGACACTCCTGAAGTGGAACGAATTGCCCAATTTATAGAAGAACAACAATCCTATCCGGAAGCTTTCCTTTTACCGGAATATATTATTGAAGAAAAAAACAAAGGATTAGGTGAAGAAGAAGATTCTTTTAATTCTGATGATATTGACCCTATTTTTATGGAAGCAGCTCATTTGATTGTTCAGACTCAAATGGGATCAACCTCTTTAATTCAAAGAAAACTAAAATTAGGTTATAATAGAGCCGGTAGAATTATGGACCAGCTAGAAGAATTTGATATTGTTGGACCTTCTGCTGGAAGTAAAGCAAGGGAAGTGAAAGTGCGCTCCGATGAAGAACTGAATCAAATATTTTTAAAAATGGGCTTGTTCTCTTAAACAGTTTCTCTATTTATTAGTCTAAACTTAAAACACTAAAAAAACAAATCAATTATGAAACGATTCCTTTCTATCATTATCTTTGCATTTTTATCATTTTCATTATCTGCACAAACTACAATTGATACAGATCAAGGCGCTTCAAAAATACTAGATCATGTTTTAAAAAAATATAATTCTTATGGAACTATGTCTATAGATTTTTCATTTAAATCTGAAAAAAACAAGACAGTTCTTATGACTACAAAAGGTAAACTACTTATAAAAGGAAAAAAATATTATGCAACTTTTAATGATCAAGTTTATGGTTGCGATTCCTTGATGGTTTGGAATTATCAAAAAGAGGGAAATGAAGCCAATCTATATGACTTTGATGAATCTGAAGCCCCTATCTTCCACCCTACTAAATTTATTGCAAATTGGAAAAAAGAGTTTAACATTAAATTTATCAGAGAAGAATTTTCCAATAATGTATCAACTCAGATCATTGATTTAATACCAAAAAAACAAACCAATTATTTTAAAATTAGAATTTTTATTGATAAAAATAAAAATGAGATTATTAAAACTCAAATCTTTGATAAAAACAATACTATTTACAATTATTTGATAACTAAAATGGTAGCTAACACACCTATTCCTGATGCCACTTTTAAGTTCAATAAAAACACGTATCCGAATGTTCAAATTAACGATATGCGCTAATGAGAAATCGTAATCTTAGTATCCTATTTTTATGGCTGATTTTTGTGTTAAGTTCTTGTAGTATGACTACAAACTTAAAGCAAAATGAAAACATGTTAATGAAAAATACGGTAACTATTACAGATGCTAAATCTACTGAATTTTACGACTTAATTGATTATGTAAGACCCATCCCTAATAAAAAATGGATTGGTGTTTTTTTAATAAGACCCAGATTATATGCAAATTATCAACCGGTTTATGATACCATTTCAGGAGAAATCATTAAAGATACCCCTTTTAGAAAATGGGTCAGAAATTATGGCGAAAAACAAGTTTTATATGATACTGTAAATGTTCATTACTCTGTGAGACAATTGCAATCTGTTTTAAAAAAAATGGGCTATTTTAATGCGGTTGTTACTCCAGAAATCACTTATCTGAAAAACAAAAAAGTAAATGTCAATTATGCCGTTCAAGTTAACGAAGCCTATTTTATCAGAGATATTTCCTACAACATCGATATCATTGAATATAAAAGAATTATAATTCAAGATACTATTAATTCTTTGATAAAGAAAGGGATGCGTTATAATGAAGATCAAATTATTGCTGAACGAAACAGGATTGTAACCAATATTAGAAATCAAGGTTATTATCATGTTACTCCATCAATTGTAACCATTGAAGTGGACACTAATAAATCCGGTATCAAATCTGATTTTAAAGGAAATCCTACAATTGCATTAAGAATATTGGTAAATTTTGATCGAATTACCGACCCTGTTATAAAAAACAAACACCAGTATAAATACACTTTTGATAAAGTATATATTTATACTAACTATGACCCTAAGTATGAAAAGGGAAATACTATAATGGATACTGTTAAGGTTGTCTCTGAAAAGGAATTTGCTGAACCCACTTCTTATTACTTTATAACTCCTGTTATGTTCAAAAAGAAAAATGGGGAAATTGTTCATATTAAGGATTTTAGATATAAAACTATTATTGAGTCTATCTTCTCACTAAAAGGGCAACCTTTTTCTCAAGATGCTTATACTAAAGGGTATAAAAGATTTCGGGATCTTAAGAATTTCAGTATTATCAACATCAATTTTATTGAAGATTTAGGTCAGACAGACTCAATATTTAAAAAAGGGACGATCAATACAGTATATAAATTAACTCGTACAAAACCCTGGGGTATTAAACCACAATTTGAAGTTAGAACCGATTTAACCAGTTTTTCAGGGAACTATTTTAATAAAAATTTTTTTAAAGGTGCTGAATACTTAAATATTAATGCTTTTGGAAGCATACTTTACTATAATTGGTGGAATAAAATATTAGGCAAAGAGGTTAGTGAAAATAAAGTTTATGGTGAATATGGGGGAAGTATTTCTCTAGAGTTTCCAAGATATCTTTTTTTTAAAAATGCACAAAATATTTCATCTGTTTCTTATAAAACATCTATGAAAGTTGGGGGAAGTTATTCTCAATTATTTTCAAGATTGATGTTATATGCAAACTTATCTTACTTATGGTCTCCAAATCAAAAAATAACCCATTCCCTAACTCCTATTGATATCAGTACGATTGATAGCCGGGGTACTCGAAACAACAGTTTAATATCCTCATATCCTGAATCTTATCAACGAAAATTTGACCAATCTGTTCTGTTGTCTTTAAAATATGGGTTTTCGTTTTATTCGGCAAAAAAAGACAAATATGATTTTAAAATATCAGGAATATTTGAATCAGTTGGACTCGCTTTAACCGGAATCAATTATTTGGTTGACAATAGTGAAAAATGGAAAATATTTGGCACTTTCAATTATTGTGCGTATGAAAGAGGCGAATTTCTAATCAAATACTCTAAAACTTTAAGTCCTAAAAGATCTATTGCAACACGTTTTAATCTTGGATTAGCCGTACCTATAACACAAACAGACGTAATCCCATTTGAAAGAAGTTTTTTTATGGGAGGAGCTAATAGTATGCGTGGTTGGACATTTAGACAATTAGGACCCGGTTCGTATCAATCTTCTGAATTTATCGAAAGAACGGGTGATATTAAAATTGAGTTTAATTTTGAATACAGAGGGACAATCTATAAATTCATTAAATATGGACTATTTTTAGACATGGGAAACGTTTGGCTGTATAATAAATATGAAAATATGCTGAATGCCAATTTCGAATGGAATCGATTCTATAAGGAAATTGCCATGAATGTAGGTTTTGGAATCCGGTTTGATTTCTCTTTCTTTTTACTTCGTTTAGATTATGGGCTTCCATTGTACAATCCCAATAACATTTTTGATCAAAGATGGATTAATAAAAATTGGGTTATCAACGACAGTTGGAAATGGGCTCAGGGAATTCAATTCAGCATCAACCATGCTTTCTAAACAAGAATTTATAAGCACTTTTATTTCTAAAGTCCCTCATATACCAACTGAAGGACAACACATTGCCATAGAGAAAATTACAGATTTTTTGTATAAAAAAGACCCCGGACAACTATTTCTGTTAAAAGGGTATGCAGGAACTGGAAAAACCACTTTAGTGAGTGCTTTGGTCAATACTTTTACCGGATATAGAAAAAAAACAGCTCTTTTAGCCCCAACTGGTCGTGCAGCTAAAGTTTTTTCAGTGTATTCCGGGAAAAAAGCGTTTACCATTCATAAATTTATTTATAAAATTAAAAGTGAAAATGGGGTTGTTGAAATTTTTAGGAAAGAAAACAAATTAAACAACACCCTTTTTATTGTGGATGAAGTATCCATGATTTCAAACCATATTCACGAATCTGAGCTTTTTGGAAATCAAGATTTACTGAGTGATTTGATTGATTTTGTTTTTGAAGGGGAAAATAACAAGTTGTTGTTTATTGGAGATGATGCACAGTTGCCCCCAGTACATTCTGATGAGAGTCCAGCAATGGATATTAATTTTCTAAAACACAGTTTCAATCTGGAGATTAACCATTACCAATTAACAGATGTTGTTAGACAATCGAGTGAATCCGGGATTTTATTTAATGCAACTCATTTAAGAAAAAAAATCAATGAAAATTGTTTTCAATTACCCCTATTTTCATCACAACCATTTTCAGATTTTATCAATTTAAGTTCATCTGAATTAGAAGAAGAGTTAAATAGGTTGTATTCACAATATGATCCTGAAGAGATTGTAATAATAACACGATCAAATAAAAGGGCATACATTTTTAACAACGAAATTAGAAACAGAATTTTTTATAGAGAAAATCAAATTTCCACTGGAGATTATATTATGGCTGTTAAGAACAACTATCACTGGATTGAAGAGGATTCAGAAGTTGGTTTTTTAGCTAATGGTGATATGATGGAGATCCAAAATATCATCAAGACCAACTCATTATATGGTTTTGATTTTGCTGACGTTAGAGTCAGATTATGTGATTATCCGAATTTTCCGGATGTTGAGCTTAAAATTATTCTAAACAGTTTAGAGACTCAGGCAGCATCGATGTCACACAGCGATATGAAAACATTATATCAAGAAGTTTCAAAAGATTATGAGGATATACCAAATAAAAGGGTACGTTTTTTAAAAATCAAAAATAATCCCTATTTGAATGCTGCTCAAGTGAAGTTTTCTTATGCATTAACTTGTCATAAAACCCAAGGTGGGCAGTGGAAAATAACTTTTATTGATTTTAATTTTTTCAAAGATCAACCTATTGATAAAGAACAATTAAGATGGTTATACACCGCTATAACCAGAACAACTGAAAAAGTTTATCTTTTAAATTTTCCGAAAGAATTTTTTGGAATCGATTAATTATCAGAAAGATGCACGGGCATTTGAAGCCAATGTTGATACTCTTTTCCTAAATCTTTTACAACCTTTTCCCATATCAATTCAGGCGGTGTTTCCAAAATTAATTCTTCATCCGCATTACAAACTACCCACATTTTATGCAGGATTTCCTCTTCTAATTGATTGGGAGCCCATCCGGAATAACCAATAAAGAATTTGAATTTGATGGTAGTATCCTCATTTCTTTCTAAGGTAGCAATAAAATTGTCATCATATCCCAGAAAAACATTGGGTAATATTTCAGAAGTACCTTCACAAAGCGGAGAGTTATGTATTCCAAATGCGGTATTATGCATTACCGGACCTCCGGCATAAACCCAGTCATCGATATGGATATCTTTAATTATTTGACTAATTTTAAACTTTATGGGTTGATTTATGATTAATCCAACACAGTTATTATCAGTGCATTCAATTAGCAATACTACGGTTCTATTAAAAAAAGGATCATTGAAAAACGGCACAGAAACTAACACCCTACCTGCAGCGGGTTTTAATGGGGTTGGTTTTACTTGCAAATACTCTTCTACGCCGTTGAATTTCACTTTTTTTTCTTGCAAAAATACAATAAAAATTGAAAGTTCCTATTAATCTATCTTTTTTTTCAAAAATAATCAACTTTTTTTAATTGTACCTAGAAATTCACTACAGAAATAACACTTTTCACTCTTTGATGTTTTCCATTCTTATTCCAATATTCCATTTGAACAATATAAAATCCTTCTACAACAAACTCCCCTTGTTGATTTGTACCATCCCAAATATAAAAAGATTCAGTTGCAACCATCTCATTATTTGTTAGATTTTTAATTATAAATCCTTTTATATCAAATATTTGAATAGTAACTCTATTTTCATCTTGCTCAAAATGAGATTGAATAGTTGCAAAATCATCAATTCCATCATTATTAGGAGTGATTATTTTAGGATATAGATTAAAAAGTTGATTGTTATCAGATATGTTGTAATAATTCGAATTTCTATAACCCGGAGTAGCATAACCCACTGAAGCAACGGCAGACTTCCAGTAAGTTGGATTATTAGATTCAGAATTAGGATCTGTTTTTTCTAGAGAAACGCCATCAGTGCTTAATAAAAAAGTAGAATGGTATGATGAAGAATAGGTATAAGAATCAATCAAATTCCATGAATAATCGGTTATAAAAATAGTACCATCATTATTCGCAAAATTGGGTAAAGAATCATTTAAAAGCAAATTTTCAGGATATGGTGTAAAGTATTGATCTAATGTTAACTGTTTGTTTTTACAAATCGCTAAATAGCCTTGAGGAAACAAAAGATAACCTGACGAAGAAATTTGCACCATCTTTTCCGGATTCTCAAATGGACCATATCCGATTCTCATTTTACCAACATCAATCACTTTAGAAGAACAATTCAAAATTTCAATAAAATCAGCATCAGAATCCTGATAGGAATCAGTAAGTATCTCATTTAAAACAATATCCCCAGCGAATGGATCTTCCGGGATTGCAACCGGAATTGATGTTTGTAAAGGGATCATATTATGGCAACAGTCCTCAATTGTATCTACAACAGTCAAAGTATAAATGGTTTTCGTTTGTAGTGGGTCGTACAATTCCAATTTAACAATTTTATTTGATGGAGAAACTAATGCAGCTTTAAAAATTCTGATATTATGATCCAATTGAAATGAAATCTTGTTGTTTAAACTTAAAATGGGTTCTGAAAAATAGAGTAACACTGTTATAATATCACTTACGATTGCTTTCTCAATAATTGGATAATTATTATCTATAATTTCCTGATTAATTGAGTTTTGTTCAGATGGTGTTCCACCTAAATTTGATTCAGAAGAGTCCCAGTTTTCAGGTCCCAAACAAGGTTTCTCGAGGTCTTTCATCTCTAATGACCACCCTCCTTCCCTTTTTAAAGAATTGGAATGCCAATTAACAGAAAAATGGAGGTATGAAATCACTTCATCTTTGGAATTTAAAAGGGTAATCTCTTGTCCATCATTAGTTATGGAAAGAGAACTAACCGAAAAAATATGATCACATAATGTAGCATATTCGTCATAGCAAGATGATGGGACTATAGTAGCATACTGATGATAAGGAATGGTAATATCAGGTAACATTTTAATATTTGTTCCAATTTTAATTTTCCAACCTTTTAAAATGACAGAATCGGGGATATTTCTATTGAATAGCTCAATAAATTCACATGGAGGTAATAAGATTTGAGGTGTCGGATCTGCCATGATTTCAGTGATTAGGATATCGTTTCGTTCAACGGATCTAAATAAAACAGTAGTTTGATATGGTGTGATCATATTACCCGAATGATCCAAAATATTTGAAATATGAACAAGCGCTAGGTGATTATTTGGAAAAGGATCATTAAAATACAGAATATAGATTTGATTATCATTTATTTGAGCAGATATTGAATCAGGATATATTTGATTATCAATAATATAATTATACTTATTTAAAGCAGTTGTTGAGATAACAGGTTCAGAGTATTTGATAATCAATTGATTTCTATCATCAGTTGAAGTGACCGAAACTATATCAGGGGAAACAGAATCCAGAATTGGAGATCCAAAATAAATATTATCAAAAATAAATTTATCTATATTAGAGTTCGTATATTTTAGAACTATTCCCAATGATTTCATAGGAATTGTATCTATAAAAAATCCGGTTGTTTCCAGGAAATATTCACCCGTTTTATTTTCATCCACATATACGGACCATAAACCCGGATTAGTATAGGTTACTTTAATATTATAATTAAAAGATGAAGCGATATTTCCATTTACTCCTCTACAGACCGAAACCAATTGATTTGGAGACTTATAGAAAAGTTCGATAGCATCATTGGAAAGATTTTCTCCAAATTGTAAAAAGAATCCAGTAGAAAAATTTGTAGAAGAAGTATCAGAGGATTTTAAAAAGAATTGAGCAAAATTATTTCCGGAAGGAGTAAATTGAAGTTGAATAGAAAAATGCCATTCTAAGGTATCATTTAAATAATCATTTAGCACTTTTAAGGTTGATGTATTAGCCATTAAAGCATTCAATTGTAATTGTTTATCATTATTAATAATAAAATGCGATTGATCACCAATCCATGTTGGATTAAAAAGAAAATCGCCATCTGAAAACGGATCGTTAACTTGAGAAAATAAAATAAAAGGGAAATGAAAAACAATAAGAAGAAGCAATTTGTAAGTTAGTGTAGTTTTCATAGTTCAAAATTTAGTGATGCAAATATATTATTTTTTAAAATATGAAATGACATTTTTTATATCTTTGCAACTTATTTTTGGAAAAATTAATTTTTAAAAACTATAACATGAATCAAGAACTATCCAAATTGTATCCTTCCAAATTATGGGAGATTTTTGCTAACATTTGTGCTATTCCTCATCCATCTAAGCACGAAGAGAAGATTTTAGAGTGGTTAAAAGAGTGGGCTATTCAAAACAAAATTGATTATTCACAAGACAAAACCGGAAATGTTGTTTTCAGAAAAGCTGCTACTCCCGGTTACGAAAACAGAGTTCCAGTTATTATTCAAGGACACATCGATATGGTTCCCCAAGCCAATGCGGATACTCCACATAATTTTCTAATAGATCCAATTATTCCTGTTATTGGAGAAGATGGTTGGTTAAGAGCTAAAGGGACAACTTTGGGTGCTGATAACGGCATAGGTGTTGCTACAGGAATGGCTATTTTGATATCTAATGATGTTGAGCATGGACCTATTGAAGTTGTCGCTACTATTGACGAAGAAACCGGGATGACAGGAGCTTTTGGAATTGAAAAAGGGTTTTTGAATGGAGAGATTTTATTAAATTTGGACACTGAAGATGAAGGTGAGTTGTATGTTGGTTGTGCAGGTGGATTAGATGCTACTTTTGAATTTAATTATAATATTGTGGCTGTTCCAGCCAATATGAACGGATATCAATTTGCTTTAACCGGATTAAAAGGTGGTCATAGTGGAATGGATATTCACTTAGGTAGAGGAAATGCCAATAAATTATTAGCTCGTTTCTTTAAAAAAGCTATTAATGATTATGGTGTAAGAATTGCTTCCATTAATGGAGGAAGTTTAAGAAATGCAATTCCTAGAGAAGCATTTGCAACTTTTGCCGTTCCAAAAGACAAAGTTCATATCTTTGAACAATATGTTGCTGATTACACCAAAATCATTACTAACGAATTTGCAGCAACTGAACCCAATATGACTGTTTCTGTTACCTCATGTGAAACTCCAAAAGAAGTGATGGGAACACTTTGTCAAAAGAATACTTTGAATTTAATTTTAGCAATTCCAAACGGCGTTATGAGAATGAGTGATTCCATGCCGGGATTGGTTGAAACCTCTACAAACTTAGCCACTGTAAAAACTATTGACGGAAAAGTGATTATTGGTAACTTATTGAGAAGTTCTGTAGCTACTGCGAAAGAAGCCTTAGGTGAAAAAATGGTTGCTATCGCTGAGCTTTTAGGTGTTAGTGTTGCTTTAGAGAATGGTTATTCAGGTTGGAAACCTAATATGGAATCTCCAATTTTAAAAACGATGATGGAAGTATACAAAAATAAATTTGGTAAAACTCCCAAAATCAACGCTATTCATGCCGGTTTAGAGTGCGGTTTGTTCAGTCAGGTTTATCCTGAATGGGATATGATTTCCTGTGGGCCAACCATCAAACATCCACATTCCCCAGATGAAAAAGTGAATATTGAAACTGTTGGAAAATTCTATGATTTCATTGTAGAAACTTTAAAACATGTACCGACTAAATAGGTATGAGATTAGATAAATACTTGGTATCTAAAGGATTTTATCCATCCAGAGAAAAAGCACAGTTTGCTATTATGCAAAAATCTGTGATTGTTGATGGAAAGATGATGGATAAACCATCCAAAGAGATACCTGAAACTGCCTCGATTGAAATTTTTGATATTTTCAATAAATTCGTCAGTCGAGGCGGTTTAAAATTAGAAAAAGCAATTCTTGAATTTCAATTAGATTTCACTGATAAAGATATTTTAGATGTTGGAGCCTCAACGGGTGGTTTTACCGATTGTGCACTACAATATGGAGCTCAGTCCGTTTTTGCTGTTGATGTAGGGACTTCTCAATTTCATGAATCATTAAAAGATCATCCAAAAATTCAATTTATTGAAAATATGGATATTAGAGATTTAACTTTTGAAATTACTCAAAAAAGGTTTGATTTTATTGTTTCTGATCTTTCGTTCATTTCTTTAACCCAAGTTATCCCTTTATTTAAAAATTTTCTTAAAGATAATGGAGAATTAGTTTTACTGATTAAGCCCCAATTTGAAGCAGGAGTTTCATTTTTAAATAAAAGTGGAATAGTTAACGATGAGAAAGGGTATAAAGCTGCCATAGAGAGGGTTGTTAAGGAGGGATTACTAAATGGTTATCACCTTACACATTTAGGTATTTCCACTTTATGGGAGAAAAACAAAAATGTAGAATTTTTGGCTCATTTTACTCAGATTAATACTAATTTCAAGATTCAATACGACCAAATTTTCAATCAAATCAAATTGATAAAAAAGAGTTTATAATTTATTTTAAGAATTATAAAGATTCATTAAACTTTATTAACATTAGACTAGATTAATTCATTTTTTTTTTGTACATTTGCACCTTAATTTTTAAAAAAATCAAAAATTTAACTACAATAATCATTAACCAAAATTAATTACAATGAAAAAATTTACACTTTTATTGGCAGTTTTGACCGTCTGTATGTATTCATTTGCGCAAACATTCGTGTCAACAACACCAGCAAACAAAAATGTTGTATTGGAAGAATACACCGGTACAAACTGCGGTTATTGTCCTGATGGACATCGCATTGCACAACAATTAATGGCTGCAAATCCTGGACGTTTTTTTGCAATAAACATTCACCAAGGTGGCTATGCAGGTAGCAATCCAAATTACAAAACACAATGGGGAGATGCATTAGCTGCTCAATATAATATTAGTTCTTATCCATCAGGAACTTTAAATAGACATACATTTGGTTCTTCTGCTGTAGTTGAAAAAAGTACATGGACTCGTTATACAGATACCATTAAGAGGAAACCTTCTCCAGTTAATGTTGCAGCTCAATCAACAATTGACTGGAATACTAGACAATTGACTGTTGTTGTTGAAGTTTATTACACTGCTAATGCAACAAATTCAACTAATAAATTAAATATTGCTTTATTACAAGATAGTATTTTAGGGCCACAAGTTGGTGCAAGTAATTATAATCCAGATATGATGGTTGGTAACCAATATATGCACATGCACATGCTACGTGATTTTGTAACTGGTCAATGGGGAGCTGACATACCTACTACAACAGCTGGTACTTTTTTTACACAAACTTTTACATATAACATACCTTACCATGTGAAAAATGTTCCAATCAAAATAGATGATGTTGAAGTTTTTGTTTATGTTGCTGAAGGACATAATGAAATATTAACTGGAGATAAATCTTCAATGAATATTATAAACCATTTCCCATTACATCCTGTTTTATCCCAAGTAAATATTATTAATTCTATTGTTTGTGATAATAATTCTGGTGCTTATTTTACTATTGAAAGTACAGGAACTGGATCAGATACAATTCAGTCGTTGGAAATTGAATATACAATTGCAGGTGGTACTCCTCAAACTATTTTATGGAATGCTAGAGAAATATATCAAAATAACTCTGATACAATTAGGATTCCAGACTTCACTATTACACCTAATATTGATCAAGAAGTTACTGCAAAGATCACAAGAATTAATGGAATTGATTTTACAGCACCTACCAATTCAAATATATTAATCAAAAAAATTGCTAATGGTGGTGGTTATATGACTTTAAAACTTGTAACTGATAAATATGCTTCTGAAACAACTTTTAAAGTATTTAGACCAGATGGTTCTGTATTACTTCAAGGTGGACCATGGGCAAATGCAAATAATACAACAACTAGATTGTTTGCTATAAAACCAGCTGAAATTGGTTGTTTCAGATTAGAAGTATATGATTCTTTTGGTGATGGTATCAATTCAGGGTATGGAGTTGGTGGTTTCCAAGTGATAAAATATGACAATTCTGTAATACTTAATGATGATGGAAAGTTCGGAAAAATGTCTAGATATATGATTAATGTAGATGAAGTTTCAGGAATTGAAGAAACAATTTCTACAAATGACGTTAAAGTTTATCCTAATCCAACTGATGGTGTTACTAATGTTGCTATCAATCTAGTAAATGATGCTAAAGTTAATGCTACTGTTTATAACATTTACGGACAATTAGTTCAAGTATTAAATGATTCTAACTTAAGTCAAGGTGCTAACAATTTAACATTCAACGCTTCTTCTCTTTCTTCAGGAATCTATTTAGTAAAAGTTACTATTGATAATGAAACTTTCACTAAAAAAGTTACCGTTAGATAATTTATAATTCAAAAATAATTAATAAAAGGCTGCTTTTAATCGGGCAGCCTTTTTTATTTATATTGATTTTTCTATATATTTGCATCTTCAAATAAAATATTAAAAACATGAAAAAAGCGCTCTTTTTCCTTACTATATATATGATCATCCTCTCTTTGAATGCTCAAAACACCAAAAAAATATATTTCTTTGAAATTGACGATGTGATTTCAAAACCGGCAAAGAAAAAAACTGAAATGGCTGTTAAAGAAGCTGAAAAAATGAAAGCAGATATCATACTTTTACGATTAAATACTTTTGGTGGGGAGTTAGATGCTGCTGATCAAATCAGGACACTTTTGATGAAATCAAAAATCCCTGTTTTTGTGTTTATTGATGTAAATGCTGCTTCTGCAGGAGCATTAATTTCGATTGCATGTGATAGCATTTATATGGCACCGGGAGCTTCAATTGGAGCTGCTTCAGTTGTGAATGAAACGGGTGAAATTATGCCTGACAAATACCAGTCTTATATGAGGTCTTTAATGAGATCCACTGCCGAAAAGAATGGTAGAGATCCTGATATCGCTCAAGCTATGGTTGATCCGGATGTTTATATTGAAAATATTATTGATTCAGGAAAAGTTTTAACTTTTACAACTTCAGAAGCTATCAAAAACGGTTTTTGCGAAGCACAGGTTAATTCCAGAGAGGAGGCCATGGAAGCTGCCGGAATTAGCAGTTATACGATCGTTGAACAAGAATTGAGCTGGATTGACCAATTTATCATGTTCTTAATAAAACCTGCCATTAGTGGACTACTCATTATGTTGATTGTGGGTGGCATCTATTTTGAATTACAAGCCCCCGGAATAGGGTTCCCTTTGATTATTGCTATAGCAGCTGCTCTCCTATTTTTTGCTCCTCATTACCTTGGTGGCTTAGCTCAACATTGGGAAATACTTATCTTTATCGTTGGATTGATTTTACTGATTGTCGAGATCTTTGTGATACCCGGATTTGGAATTTTTGGAATAATTGGAATCGTATTAGTCGTCGCATCCCTTGTTTTGGCTATGATTTTCAATGTTAATTTTGACTTTTCATTGACCAGTTCTGTTACGATATTCCAAAAAATTGCCATTGTTCTGGCATCATTAACCGTAGGATTTGGAGTCTCCATTTGGTTAGGAAGAAAATTAATTTTAGCAGATACCAGATACGGTTCAATTGCATTAAAAACTGAAATGACAAAAGAAACCGGATATTTATCTCAAGGAGAGGGATTATTTCATCTTATTGGAAAACAAGGTATAACCACTACCCTACTCAGACCTTCCGGGAAAATTGAGATTGAAAATGTTAGTTATGATGCTATTTCCGAATTTGGTCACATTGAAAGAGACACCACAATTGAAGTTATCAAATTCGAAAATTCTCAGTTAATCGTAAAAAAAATTCAATAAAAAACACAAATTACTGAATATCAAATGAAAAAAGCAGTTTTATTTTTTTTATCCATTGTGATAACGGTTTCGATTTATGCCCAAAATCCAAAGAACATCAAGATTATTGAAAGTAAACCAATTATTGAGAAAGGTTCCGGATATCAAGAAAAGGACGAATTTGAAAAATCTGTTCAACAATTTAAGAAGATCCCTTTGGGAGATTCATTGTATGGTTTGGCACAGTATAAAATGGCATTATCTTATTATTACCAGGAACTATATGATAAATCTGCTCTTACCTTAGAATATCTAATTGAAAATCCTTCCAGTAAAGTTCCTGTAAGTAGCATTTATAATTTATTAGGGTATGTTTATATGGGGAAAAAAGATCATCTAAAAGCTGCAAATATTTTAGAATATGCACTATATTTAACTCCCTATAACTATAAACTACTAGCGGCTCAAGGAAGAGCTTATATCGAACTTAATGAATTAGAAAAAGCCGAAATAGCTATAAAAAAAGCGATTTTTTGTGCCCCAACTTATCAATATGCACACTACTTATTAGGAAACCTTTATCTCAAACAAGGTAAAATAATCCCGGCAATTTTGGCTTATAATTATGTTGCCTTTTTAGATCCAAAAACCGATCAAAGTATCGATGCCCTTAAAGCATTAAATGAACTATTTGTTGGTTTTACTGAAATTGTAGATAATGAAACGAATCAAACATTTATCACCGATAAAATGAGAGAAGAAGATGAACGTTTCCAGATTTTAGAACAATTGGTTGGTAATAATATTGCCATGACCAAAAAATTCAAATTAAAATCAAAAATTGATCATATCATAGTAAGACAAAGTCAGCTGGTATTGGAGAACCTTCCTAATTCCAATGGCAGTAAGGATATTTTAGATTATGTTTACATTCCTTTCTTTAAGGCAATAATTGAAAAAGAGTATTTTAATTTATATTCTTACCATATCTTATCCGGAACCAACGTTAACAATAACGAAGTGATGGAAAAAGCTAAAAAAATGGAAAAGAAACTTAAAGTTATTACTGATTTAGGATTTCAAATGCTCAAAGATCAAGTTTTATATGGAATTGGCATAGATAATAACGAAACCCCTAAAAGAGAGTTTGAGTATAACAAAGATGAAGATCGGATTGAATCTATTGGAGGGTATTCCGTAACAAATGAAAAAGGAAAACATATCTATAATGGAAAATGGACAATTATTGATGAAAATGGAGCTATTTCTGCTCTTGTTAATGTAACTGATGGAATTAAAAACGGAACCTGTTTTTTCTATTCTGATGGTTTTGAAATTCAAAAAATTGATTTTTTAAATGACAGTATTAATGGGACTGCCTATGTCTATTATCCTACAGAAAAAGGAGAAGATAAGTTGATCAATATTGAAATTCCTTTTACCAATAATAAATTGAATGGTGTAAGAAAAGAATATAGCAGATCTGGAATTTTGTTGGAAGAAACAAACTATAATGACGATGGATTTGACGGTCCATTTAAAACTTATGATTTTCATGGTCACTTAGAATCAAAAGGAACTTATAAAGTACAGAAACATTCCGGTTTATTTGAAGAATATTATCCTAACGGAGCTATATCATCTCAAGTTGAATACGATGAAAATGAAAGTGGTCCAATTAAAAGATTTTATCCGGATGGTAAAATAAAATTGGAATCAACAGCAATGAATGGTCATTATTTTGGAGCTTCAAAAACGTATTTTCCTAATGGAAAAATTGAAACTATCGGTTCTTATGATGAAAATGGAAATGAAGATGGTTTTTGGACATTTTATTACAAAAATGGTTCAATTGCTGAAGAGGTTTCATTTAAAAATGGAAAAATTCATGGAGAAAATAAAGTGTATTCATTAAGTGGATTTTTGTATGCAACCTATATGTATGAAAATGGAATTTTAAAATCAATAACAACCTATTTACCCAACAATGAAGTAAGAAAAACCACGACAATCAATGAAGGTGTTTTTGAAGTTGATTTGTACAATGATTTTGGAATTAAATTTGCAAATAAAATTTATGATGAAGAGAAAGGATTAATTGGGATTGAAACCAAATATTATCCATCCGGAAAAATTTATCAAACCATTGCATATAAAGATAACAAAAAAGATGGAGTGGAAACTACCTATTTTGAAAACGGAAAAATTAAAAAAATAGTCACTTATAAACAAAACATCGAAAATGGCTTGTACATAAGTTATTACGAAAACGACACTATTAGTGTAGAAGGGTTATATTCAGATGGAAAACAAATAGGTGCCTGGTATAGTTACTATATCAATGGAGCTATTGAGTCTGTTGATCTTTTCGATGATGGTTTTATTGTAAAGAGTACAAAATACTACCCTGATGGAAATCAAAAAAATGAATCTTTGTATAAAAACAAACTTTTAACTACTCTAAAAACTTACGATCATCAAAATAAATTATTAAAAGAAGATCATTTTAAAAATGGAAATGGTATTTTATCTAATTATTATTTCAATGGAAATCTCCGAACAAAAGGGAATATTATAGCCAATGAGTATTGCGATTCACTAATTGAGTATGATTTTAATGGAAATATCTTGACAAAAGATTATTTTGTTTCCGGTTTGTATAATGGTAAATATGAAGAAAAAGATCCTGTTCTGGAAAAAACCATTCGCTCAGGGAATACTGTTTTGAATCATTTTCATGGAAACATTAAAAGTTTATCCTATTTAGGTATATATGAAATAGAGGAAAATTATGAATTTGGGTCTTTAGAGGGAGAAAAAAAATTCATTTTTAATAACAAATTGAATTCAACTCACTTTTATATTAATAATAACAGAAATGGAATATCCCATTTTTATTCACCTGATGGCAAAACTTTAATGTATTCATTTAAATATGTTGATGGTGATGTTGTCGCCATTTCTTATATGGATAAAAATCAAAAAATGACTCAATGGGTTCCCATTACCGCTGATCCATTGAATATTATTGCTTATTATCCTGATCAAAAAAAATCAACAGAATTTAGTTTTAAAAATGGTGTTCGAGACGGAAAAGAGGTAATCTATTACCCTAATGAAAAAATATTTTATGAAACTTTAATGGAGAATAATTATGAACAAGGTAAACTTACGATCAACTATCCGAATGGAAATCCTCGTCTCATAACAAACAACTATTATGATCTACTAGATGGTTCCTATATTAAATATTATGAAAATGGGAAAATTGAAATGGAAGGTTCATATAAGTTTAATTATCCTCATGGCATTTTTAAATATTATAATCCTAATGGGGAACTTGTAAAAGAAGTAGCGTTTTATTATGGAAATATTGTAAATCAAAAATAACAATTTATGAAAAAGAGCATCATATTAGCAATTGTTGCATTATTTGTTACTTGTAACATTCAAGCACAGGTTGGATTAAATGTAAAAAAATTAAAGTTAGGAGATATTCCTACTATAACTGCAGAAGAGGACTCTTTGTACAAAAAAGATGGTCTTTTTTGCGCAACTTTTGAGTTTGCTTACGACTATTTTGTAAATGACGAAAATAAGTTTGAACTCTGGCAAATGGAACACCGGGTTTTCAAAATTTATGATGAGACAAATGCCAAAGATTTAGAAACATTAGATTTCGGTACGATAGATCCTGAAAACATTCACATCATTCAAGCAAGAGTTATTAAAAATGGTGAAGTTTTAAAAAGTTACACCAAAAAAGATCTCGAAAAAAAGAAAGATGAAGATGCTTCTGAAGATGATTTACCTAATATTCAAATTAAATTCTCGGGTGTAGAACCTGGTACAATCATAGAATATCTAATTGTTAGAAAGAGAAGTAATATTATTGAACAAGATGATATTAGATTACAACACACCTATCCTGTTAAAAATATTCAATTTACAATTGTAATGCCACAACATCTTAAACCTTATGTGCAATTATATAATGGAACTTATCCCATCATAGATACTATAATCGATAGTAAAGAGTTAAGATACACAACTATACATATAGATTACTTGCCAGCAATTAAGAAAGAAGTGGTTTCATTTTACGATAAATATATGTGTAGGGTTGAGTTTAATATTGCTTACAACTTAGCTCAGAGTAGGTTAAGAATGAATACTACCAAAGATTTTGTAAATGAATTTTATGATAATATTCAATTAACCGATAAAGAAATTATTAAAATTTTAAAGAAAGATTTTATTAAAAAAATAAAATTCGCCAAAAATGCTTCTGAATTAGATAAAATCAATACCATTGAACATTTCATGAAAGATCAGCTTGGAGGCGTCAATATTGGAGTTGTTCAACTAACCCGTTTTTATGGATACATTTTTAATCATTATAAAATTAAGTATCAATTAGTCATCACCTGTGATAAAACAGAAAGAGAGTTTGATAAAAACTTCAACGGAAGTAATTTCTATGATAATATTTTGTTTTATTTTCCAACTTTAAATCATTATATGGCACCTGCAGAAAACTCTTTCAGGAATGGACTTATTCCTATTAATTATGCAGGAAATAACGGGATTTTTTTACAAACCGTTGAAGTTGGAAAAGAGAAATCATTTGTTCATAGTTTTAAAAAAATACCTGAAGGTTCCGCTGATGCCGGTATTGATAACCTCAATTTAAAATTTAAAATTGATCCAACCAACGGAACGTTGGTTGGTACTATTGAAAGAACAATGGGAAGTTACCGCGTACATTTTATTCAAGCCTTTTTTAAAGCATTTGAAGTGGAAGAAAAAGAGCAATTAATTGAAATGTTTTTAACTTTAGATGCTGAAAGTTCCAATATCTCCAACGAAGAATTCCTCAATACAGATCCTAAAGATGTGGGTGTTTTGCCATTTATTGCAAAAGCTAACATTTCCAACACAGATTGGATCAAAGTAAATAAATCTACTATTGAATTATCTGTTGGGAAAATGATTGGGAAACAAGACCGTTTAGAGGAAAAGGAGATCAGACAATTGCCTGTTGAAAAAGAGTACCTTAATTCTTACATAAGAGTAATCGTGATTGATATTCCTGAAGGATACAAACCTCTAGATTTGTCAAAATTAGCGTATGGCATTTATGATACTGATGATCCTGAAAACGCCACTGCCGGATTTGTATGTTCTTATAAATTAGAAGGCAATACATTAACAATAACAGTTAAAGAATATTACAATAAATTATTTTATCCGGTTTCCGAATATCCCCAATTTAAACGGGTAACCAATAGTGCCGCAGACTTTAATGATATTAAAATAACACTTACTAAAGAATAAAAAAAGAGGCTTGAAATTCAGCCTTTTTTTTTAATTATCTTTTAAAACCGTTTCAGCGGCTTCTATAATATCAACAAACTCTTTAGCCTTTAAGGACGCTCCTCCGATTAGGCCACCGTCAACATTTTGTTGTGTAAATAGTTCTAATGCATTTTGAGCGTTACAACTTCCACCATATAAAATGTAACAAGAATAGGCTGCTTCAGTACCATATTTCTTCTCAATCAATTGTCTGATAAATTGATGCATCTCTTCAGCTTGAGCTGGGGTAGCATTTTCTCCGGTACCAATTGCCCAAACAGGTTCATAAGCAATAACTACAGATTCAAATTGTTCGTTATTCAAATGAAAGATAGATTCTTTAATTTGGGTTTCAACCACTTGAAAATGATTTCCATTTTTTCTATCTTCCAATTGTTCACCGCAACAAACAACAGGAATAATTCCGAATTTAAGCAGTTGATCCACTTTTTTAGCAATAGTTTGATTTGATTCTGCAAAGTATTTTCTTCTTTCAGAATGTCCTACGAGGCAAAATTCAACACCAATTTCAGAAATCATTTCTGCAGAGATCTCACCGGTAAAAGCACCGTTTTCAAACTCACTACAATTTTGAGCACCAGCTGAAAATTCGTTTTCTTCAGCATGATCTGTTGTCAACTCGAGATATAAGTACGGTGGACATAAAACGACTCCGGTTTGCAACGTTAGGCCTTCTATAGCTTCAGATATTTCGATAATTAAATCGTCTGCTTCTTCAAACGATTTATTCATTTTCCAGTTTCCAATAACAAGTTTTGGTTTCATTTTTTTTATTTTTTTAAGTAAAATTATTTTTTTTCAGTATAAAACAGATATTCAACACAAATAATAAGTACAACAGTAAAAGTAGTGTTTACAATGGTAACCCATAAAATGTGAAATATCTCTCTCATATTAAATGTTTCAATAGTAGTAATCATTAATTGGTGAAGAAATGTCATCCCTATTACATAAAGAATTAACCAATTAAAATCTTTAACCCCTGGCACCGGTTTAAATAAACCTTCAATAGGTCTAAATCCATTGATTAAGAGCACAAAATAGGGTCTTATAAACATAATTACCAGGCAAGACAATGAGTGAATTCCGTAGACATTTGAGAACATATCAATAATAAAGCCCGTTGTAAAAGCGATAACATATTGAATCCATTTTTTCATTTCTAATGGAAGTAAGAGCAGTGGAATCAAATAAATTTGAGGATTAATAAATCCTAGAAATTTAATATTATTAAAGACCAATATTTGGAGGGTCAGGAAAACAATAAATCTTAAAAAATTTGCAACGATATTATTCATTTTTAAAATTCTTTTTTAGTGAATCAATTTCAGCTTTATAAAGATTCTTAACCAAATAAACTGAGTTAATATTATTGAAATTTGTTGCAAACTTTACCTTAATAGTAAGGAAAGTATTTTTAGCATTATCCATTTTTTTTGCTACCGTACCAATCAAAATATTAGCAGGAAACACATTAGAGTAGCCACTGGTAAATACGGAATCTCCAATATTCACTGTAAGATGTTGGGGAATATCAACCAGATAACCCAATTCAGGATCATTATCTTCCCAAACGACTGTTCCTATCTGATTGATTGGCATAATTTTAGCACTAATACGAGAATTTGGATTCAATAAAGGAATAATGGATGAAAAATTATCAGAAACATCTTTAACAACTCCGACAACACCTTGAGCTGAAAGGACTGCCATATCTCTGACAATACCATCTTTAGTTCCTTTATCAATGATGATATAATTATGGGTATTTCTAGTTGTGTTATAAATAACATGAGCACTCATATAATCGTACATCCTTTTAACGACCATTTTACCATACATATTAGTATCTTGAGATAATTTTGTATAAATGGAGTCATTACCGTAGACAAACACGTTCTCATTACTTCTAAGAAACTGAAGGTTTTGATTGATCAGATATTCATTTTCTTGGGCATACTCAAAATGGCGCAAAACTTTATTCCATTTTTTTTGAATGGGACCTGTTACAGATTGTAAAGAGGAAGAGATGATAAAACGTTGATAATTCATGCTATTATAAATCAATACGATAGAAGTAATCGCAAGAGTTACAAATACAATAACATGAAAAAAGCGTTTAAAAAACTCACGAAGTGTATTCATTCAAAGTCGTCAATTAAATAAGGGTGCAAAATTACGGAAAAATAGTGAGTTTAAAAAATATTTTTTTTTGGGGTGAAAACTTCCCTCGCATTAGGGCGAAGGCCAAGTACCCCGCAAGTTGAGCTGCTTAAGGGCTGACGGATCGGGCAGAGCGAACTTGTGAGCTACTGCCCGGCCGCTCAGCCCTTTGCAGCGAAACGAGGAGTACAGGCCGGAGACCGACGGCAGCAGGGTAAGCTTGTGGGTTGGATGATGCCGGAATGCCCAAATATATCTTAGTAATTGTGCATTTTTTCATAATGAGTGTAAAAAAAAGTAGTATATTTGCTTTTTTATAAAAACAAAAAATAATCATCCTATTTAACTAACTATCAAATAATTACACAATTACTAATGTATAAAATAGAAAAACACCCTATTCTTGACATTATTGAGTCAAAAGAAGTAACATTTGAATTTAACGGACAAAAAGTAACAGGTAATGAAGGTTATACCATTGCCGCTGCATTACATCAAGCAGGATTCCCAATCCACAGCCATAGTTTAGACGGTCGCGAACGAAGCCTGGAATGTGGAATTGGAAAATGTGGCGCCTGTGAAATGTTAGTCGATGGAAAAATTAAAAGAATTTGTATCACAAAAGTGGATGGGGTGAAAGAAGTGGCAGAGATTCCTGAGGAATATATGCCACAATCAGAAATCCCAAAAACAGATGAATCTACAAAAATATATAAAACACAAGTAGTTATTATTGGCGCTGGTCCGGCTGGATTGGCTTGTCGTGAAGATCTCAACAAAATAGGTGTTTCCAATATAGTTTTAGATAATAATGATAGAATTGGTGGTCAGTTTAATATGCAGACACACCAATTTTTCTTTTTTGAAAAAGAGAAACTTTATGGTGGAATGCGCGGATTTGAAATCTCCAATCATTTAGCAGGTGAAGATCATTCCGGAATTTTATTGAATGCTACTGTTTGGGATATCTTAGAAGGGAAAAGAATCGGAGTTAAAGATTTAAAAACCAATGAAATCTATTACGTTGATGCGCAATATCTTGTAGTAGCTACCGGTGCTGTTCCGTTTATGCCCGCTTTCGAAAATGATGACCTTCCCGGTGTTTTCACCGCAGCAGTGGTTCAAAAGATGATGAATGTGGAACATACATTACTAGGAAAACGGATTCTTTCTATCGGAGCTGGGAATATTGGTTATTTAACATCCTATCAAGCATATCAAGCTGGAGCTCAAGTTGTTGGAATAGTTGAAGCCATGAATAAAGAGGGCGGTTTTCCTGTTCAGGCAAACAGAGTCAGAAGACTTGGAATTCCAATCCTGACTTCTCATATTTTATTGAAAGCGATCCCTAATGAAACTCGTACCGGAATAACTGGCGCTGTTGTTGCTGAATGTGAAAACTTTAAACCTATTCCAGGTACTGAAAAGGTGATCCAGGATATCGATATCATCAACATTTGTACCGGCTTGATTCCCGATGATCAACTACTTATCAAAGGTAAGATCGTTTTCGGGATTCAAACTTATGGCGTTGGCGATGCAGTCAGAGTAGGAGAAGGAACCTGTGCTGTTTTGAGAGGTAAACAAGCAGCTCTTGAAATCGGTATGGAGATTGGCAAAAAAGTGAATTATGACAATTATCTTGAAGTTTCAAAGGATTATATTGATTCCCAACAACATCCAATAAGAATTCTAGAAAAACCGGTATTACCTAGTACTTCCAGAATGCAAGAGCAAGGTTTTGTCATCGCAGACTGTTTATACGGGTTTGCTTGTAATCCATGTGCTTTTTCTTGTCCAAAAAATGCAATTACTAAATCATCTACTTCTACAGTTCCTAACATCGATTACGAAAAATGTGTCGGATGTATGGATTGTGTAACAAAATGTCCGGGTTTGGCCATTTTTGGATATAATTTAGCTAAAAACTGGATTTTCCTACCTATCGAGTATTTTGCTGAAGAGAATAAAGAGGTATACTTAGTCAATAATGATGGAAAAATCTTAGGTAACGGAATGATTGAAAAGATCATGAAGAAACCGAATAAGACCCATGTGGCTAGAGTAAAATCTCTCGATCTTTCAGGGGAGCTTTTAACTCAGGTTTCAGGTTTTATCATCAAAGAAAACTATCCAAAACCATTAAATATCAACTCATTATATGATAAAACTGAGGCACCAACCTATGTTTGTCATTGTGATGATGTTGAAATTGAAGATATTCTCAAATCGATTGGAAACAGGTCCATGATCTCTGTTGATGAGTTAAAACACATCACTCGAATCGGGATGGGCCCTTGCCGTGGAAAACGTTGTATCCCTAGAGCCAGACAATTACTCAGAAGCAAAGGAATTGAATTGGTTGGTGATGCTACTCCTCGTGGACCACTCTCTAACCAAGTTAATATGAGTGAGTTATATCCAAAAAATGAAGCATCAGAGTTTATCACCAATATTCAAGGAAAAGCTACCAAGAAAGTTAAATGTGAAGTTTTAGTTGCCGGAGGTGGTATTGCTGGAAGCGCTTTGTTTAGATATTTCGCGGAAAGTGGTAAAAATGTGGTACTTGTGAACTACGAAAGAGGATCTTCATGGAGAAATATTGCCGGTGGAAGACCTGCTTTCTCCGTTCCTGAAATTGCTGATATTGCCAATCACAATCAGGAAATCTTCAAAGATTTACAAAAAGTATGTAATATCAATTTCAAACAAACCAGATATGTTGGTTTTGCTCATGACGAAAAAACCTACAAAGCACTAGAAGCGTCAATGGCTTGGTCTGATGCATTTATGATTGATCGTAAGGATTTTCAAAAAGAGATCTCCCCATATTTCAATCCTGAATTAAAAACTTATGAACATGCATTGATCACTCATGATTGTTGGCAAGCTACACCAGGTTTAGTTTTGGATTCGATCAGAAATATTGGCATTGCACATGGCGGAATTATCTTAGAGGATGCACAATTAGTGGAAGTTCAAAAGACAGCAAACGGTTTCATGGCGCTCGTTTTGAATCATGAAAAAGAGTATGTGGAATATCATTGCGACCATTTTGCGAATGCTTTAGGGTATGGAGCCAATAAATTCGCTAAACAATTAAATATTGAAACCGGTTTATATCCTGTTAAGCATCAGGCATTTATTACCAAAAGGTTGCCTTTGATGGGTAAAAATGGGGATTCTTTGGACATGTTGATTGATCGTAGAAATTATAAAGGATTCTCAGCCGTTTATGGGCAACAGCTTAG
>Ga0209099_1001145_pt1 | contig 28068 bp, 29 predicted proteins | sample AD_JPNHW2_MetaG_FD_184430 | JGI IMG/M metagenome (GOLD analysis project Ga0209099, IMG submission 184430) | Active sludge microbial communities of municipal wastewater-treating anaerobic digesters from Japan - AD_JPNHW2_MetaG (SPAdes) (version 2) | ecosystem: Engineered > Bioreactor > Anaerobic... | reverse complement strand
CGTGATGATCCGGCCGAGGATCTGCATGGGATTGCCCGCGTCGCTCATCTCGGCGAAATAGCGGGGCTCGGTCCTGGCCTCCAGCCTCAGGCGCACGTCCCGGTCCATGTCCGCGATGAAGGCCGGGGCGTCCTGGGGACGGCGCAGGCGGACCACGACGCTGGAGAAGGCGTTCCACCGGTGGAAGGCCTGGACCAGGTCGTCGGCGTCGCCCCAGATCTCGGAATCGAAGGCGCTGCCGTCCCCATCGAAGATGCCCACCACCGTCCACTGCCGGGAGGCCATGCCGAAGCTCCTGCCCAGCTCCAGGCCGACGTACTTCCCCACCATGCGCCGGGGCACCACCACCTCGCCGAGGTTGGGCTGGAACCAGCGGCCCCGCACGAGCCTCACATGGCTGCGCATCCGGATCCCCGCGGGGGTCGTGCCGCGCACGCTCACGGACATGCTGCCCGTGCCGTCCGCCAGGGCCACCTGCTTGCTCACCACCACGTCCGCGGTGGCCAGGGGCCCCTGCCCGTCCCGCGCGACCAGGGGATGGGTGGAGATGAGCCGCGCCTGGTCGCGCTGGACCACGCTCATCAGCTCCACCCGGGAATTCGGACGGAGCACCACCACCTGGTCCTCGCGGCCGCTCTTCACGCAGGTCTTCTCGATGCCGGCGGCCATGGCGCGCACGACCACGAAGATCATCACGACGATGGCCACGGCCCCGACGGTGGCCAGGGTGCCCACCCAGCGCTGCCACAGGGACCGCCAGTTGTAGCCCAGGGGAACGGGATGGCGGAAGGCCGCCCAGGCGAGCCAGGCCAGGTACGGGGAGAGGAGGAGGAAGAACCCGGGCCACATCACAGGGCCCTCAGGGCGTCGACGATGGGCTTGCGGCTGGCCTGGTAGGCGGGGACGAAGGTGGAGAGGAGCCCCAGCGCCAGCGTCCCCCCGGCGCACGCCAGGAGCGTGTCGGCGGGAATGTAGAAGTCCGCCATCCAGGGCAGGACGGCGCTGGCGAGCCCGGCGGCCGCCTTCGCCGCCAGGACGGCCAGGCCCAGGCCCAGGATGCATCCCAGGAGGCTCAGCAGCAGGCCCTCCGCCAGCAGCAGGCCCATGACCTTGCCGGCGGTGAAGCCGATGGACCTCAGGACGGCGATCTGGGCGGAACGCTCCCGGATGCTCATCGCCATGGTGCTGGCGGTGACGATGAGGATCGCGAACAGGACCGCGCTGGTGATGGCGTGCAGCATGGTCCCGAAATCGCCGAACATCTTCATCATGTTCAGGTTGAAGGCGTTCTCGCTCAGGGAGAGGGTCTCGGGGGAGGCGTTGGCGAAGTTCCTGTCGATGCGCTCGCAGAGCCTTGGAATGTCCCGGGAGTTCCGGACCCGCAGGATGAAGGCGCCCACGCGGCCCTTCATCCAGGTCACTTTCTCCTGGAGCTGCTTGAGGTCGAAGACCAGGACCTGTTCGTCGGACGGGCGCTTCCCCTTGAAGATGGCGCGCACGTTCAGCCGCAGGGACATGTCGAAGATGGGGCTGGCCAGGGGAACCACGTCCCCCAGCTTCCACCCGTACTTGTCCGCCAGGGCCCGGCCGACGGCGCAGCCGTTCCCGTCCCGCAGGAAGTCCCTCACCTGCTCGGGCGGAAGGGTGTCCAGGCCGGCCTCCTCCCGGTAGGCCTTCAGGTAGGTCTCCTTCTCCACTCCGAAGTTGGCGAAGAAGTTCCTGGGATCCTTGTACTCCCCGCCGAACCACTGGAACTGCGTCACCGCCTCGACCTCGGGCTGGGCCCTCAGGAAGTTGCCGTAGCTCTCCGGGAGCGTGTTGGTGAAGCTGGCCTTGTCCTGCACCACCAGCCTCGAACCGCTGGCGGCGCTGGTGGTGAGGGAGTCCAGGGTGCCCAGGAAGCCCTGCATCAGGGCCACCAGGAAGACGGAAAGGGAGAGGAAGGACAGGGTCAGGGCCGTCCGCAGGCGGTGGCGGAAGAGGGAGCGGAGGACGAGGCTCGCGTACTTCAATGGAGGACGTGCCCGCTCGAGAGGGGCTCCAGCCGGGGCAGGTCGTGCACCTCCACGGCGCGGTCCAGGACCCCCTTCTCCAGGTGGATCTGGATGTGGGCGTGGCGGGCCGCCTTGGGATCGTGGGTGACCATCACGATGGTCTTGCCCAGTTCCTGGTTGAGGTGCTGGATGAGGTTCAGGACCTCCTCGGCGCTCCGGGCGTCCAGCGCCCCCGTGGGCTCGTCGGCCACGACGAGATCGGGCTCGTGGACGATGGCCCGGGCGATGGCCACGCGCTGTTCCTGCCCGCCGGAGAGCTGCCGGGGATAGTTGTGCACCTGCGCCGCCAGGCCCACCAGGTCCAGCGCCTCCATGACCCGCTCCCGCCGGCCGGCCCGGGACAGGTCCGTGAGGAGCAGGGGCAGCTCGACGTTCTCGTAGGCGTCGAGCACGGGGATCAGGTTGTAGCTCTGGAAGATGAAGCCGACATTCTGGGCGCGCCAGGCCGCCAGGGTGTCGTCGTCGAAGTCGTTGAGGCGGTAGCCGCAGACCTCCAGCTCGCCCCGGGTGGGGCGGTCGATGCCGGCCAGGAGGTTGAGGAGGGTCGTCTTGCCCGAGCCGCTGGGTCCCATCAGGGCGTAGTAGGCGCCCCGGGGGATGTCCAGGTCGATGCCCGTCAGGACCGGGATCTCCAAGGCCCCCCGGAAGTAGCTCTTGGCCAGGCCGCGGAGGCGGATGATGGGTTCGCCGTCGGCCATCGTCACGGCTCCGCGGCCTGGACCCGCCGGCCCTCGTCCAGCTTCACCTCCTGGGGCACCGTCAGGATCTCAAGGTCGGGGGGGATGCCCTTGGCCTGGTAGCCCACGGGATTCTCCGCGCCCAGCTCCACGGGGACCAGGACCGCCCGCCCCGCCTTGAGGGCCCAGAGGCAGGGCCGGCCCTGGCGGCGCACCACCTGCTCGCGGCCGACGTAGACCTCATCCTTCGGGAACGGCTCCCCCAGGAAGGTGACCTTGGCTCCCATGTCCGGGACGAGGCTCGGGTGCTTGTCCAGGAGGGCCACGCGCACCACCACGACGGCCTTCTGGCGGTTGGAGGTGGGATAGATCTCCCGCAGCACGCCCCGGAGAGGCCTGGCGCCGGGCTCGGCATCCAGGGCATCCACCCGGACCTCCGCGGGCATGCCCCTGGCCAGTTTCACGATCCCCGTCTCGTTCACTTCCACTTCCAGCTCCAGGGTGTCGAAGTCTGCCAGGACCGCCACGGCGTTGATGGCGTTGGCGCCCCCCGCGCTGCCCGGGCTCACGGTCTCGCCCACCTCCGAGAGCTTCTGGGTGACGGTGCCGGTGAAGGGAGCCCGCAGGACCATGCTCTCCAGGAGCGCATCCTGGAGGCGAAGCTGGGCCCGGATGGCCGCCGCGCCCGTGCGGAGCCGGTCCAGGCTGGCCCGGTCCAGGATCCCCTCCCTGGCCAGCGCCTCCCCCCGGGCGAGGTCCGCCTCGGCCTGCTGGAGGTTGACCGCGGTCTGGTCCCGCTCGGCCCGGGTCTCGGCGTCCTCGAGGCGGGCGATGATCTGGCCCTTGGCTACGCGGCTGCCCTCCTCCACGCCCAGCCAGGCCACCCGGCCCGCCACCTTGGCGCTGACCGTGGCCCGGTGCCTGGCCACGAGGTACCCGCTGGCGGTGAGGACCGGGTTGCGCGTCCCAGCCTTGAACACCACGGGCCGGCCGACCGGAAGCTTCAGCGGGGCGTTCCGGACCACGTAGACGGCGGCTCCGGCTCCGACCCCCAGGCATCCCAGGAGCAGCCAGCCCCAGGGGAAGCGCTTCTTGATCACGGGTTTTCTCGGGCCCTCGGCCATGGATCCACCTGCGGGATTCGTGTGATGCGCGTGCGATTCCCGCCAGTATCTCATTCGCGGCGCCGTCGGCCACCCTCGATGCGCGGGCGGCCCCCCGAAGAGGGTCAGGGGCGCGCCAGCGTCCGCCGTTCGGACACCCAGGCGGATCCGCCCACTGCGAACCGCAGCGGGGCTTGACGATGAACGGGCTCCGCGTAGGGCACGCCGATGCGAGGCCCCCGGAGCACGGTCTCCGGGGGGGTGCCCTCCCGCACCTCCAGCCCGCCCGGCTCGTAGAGCGGCTCGCCGTTGAAGGAAAGATCCAGTCCCAGGGCCTGGGCCACCCTGCCCGGCCCCGTCAGCAGCTCCGGCCCCCGTCTCGGCCCCCGCCGCTCCCGCACGAGGTCGAGTCCCTCCAGGGGCTCGCAGGCGCGGACGAGGACGGCGGAACCCTCCCCGGCCGGCCCGGTGACGAGGTTCAGCATCGTGTGCAGCCCATAGCAGAGATAGAGGTAGGCGCGGCCGCCTTCCTCCCACATGGGCGCGTTCCGGGCCGTGCGTCCCGCCCGACAGTGGCTGGCGCTGTCCTCCCGGCCGCCGTAGGCCTCCACTTCCGTGATCCGGAGCGTCACCGCCCCGCGGCGCAGGCAGCGGCCCAGCAGGTCCACGGCCACGGTCTCCACGGGCCTCAGATAGAACGACTTCGGCAGCAATATCCCCGCATCCGACATTGAACGAGCATAGACTTGCACGACTCCCGGCGTCACGTCCCCGCGGCGCCCGAACATCCAAGCCTCATTCCCGGCGAGGGCATCCCATGGTCATCAACGAGATCCAGGACATCTTCCGGAAATACAAGTCCGACAAGGAGATCTTCCACAACCTCATGCCGCTCCGGGCCAGGGAGATCCTCCTGATCGCCCCGGCCTTCGACGCCTTCACCCTGGAACAGGACGGACTGCTGACCGAGATCCTCTTCGACGGGTACTACCAGCTCAACATGAGCAATCCCCCCCGGATCACGAACGTCAGCACCTGCGAGGACGCCCTCGACCGGCTCGCCAGCCGGCACTTCGACCTCGTCATCGTCATGAACCGGCTCGGCCAGGCCAACCATTTCGACATCGCCCGCCGCCTGCGGGCCTCCGACGCCGGCATCCCCATCTACTTGCTCCTGAATGACAACGTGGATGTGGGGATCATGGACCAGCGCCGCCAGGAATTCCTCCGCTACTACGATTTCATCTTCGTGTGGAACGGGAACCCCGAGATCTTCATGGCGATGGTCAAGTTCCTGGAGGATCGCAGCAACGTCTTCAACGACACGACCATCGGCCTCACCCGCGTGATCCTCCTGGTGGAGGACAGCGTCCGCTACTACTCGCGCTACCTGCCGATCCTCTACAGCGAGATCATGAAACAGACCCAGCGGCTGGCCGCGGACCGGAACATCGAAGCGCCGTTCCGGACCCTGCCCATGCGGGTCCGGCCGAAGGTGATCCTGGCGACGTCCTACGAGGAGGCCCTGGCCTACGCGGAACAGTTCAAGGAATACCTGCTCTGCGTCATCTCCGACCGGAAGTTCCCGAAGGGGGGCGTCCTGGACCGGGAAGCCGGCATCAAGCTGATCCAGGCCATCAAGGCGTGGAATCCCGACCTGCCGACCCTGCTCCAGTCCTCCGATCCGGACAAGGAGGCCTGGGCCACGGCCCTGAACAGCTGCTTCATCAACAAGAACTCCTGCACCCTGGGAAACGAGCTCTCGAACTTCTTCTACAAGTACCTCGGCTTCGGGGATTTCATCTTCAGGGACGAGTCCGGGGCCGAGATCGCCCGCGCCGCGAACATGGCCGACCTGAAGGAGAAACTGCGGACGGTGCCCGTGGCGTCCATCGTCTACCACGCCTCCCGGAACCACTTCTCGGCCTGGCTCATGGCCCGGGGCGAGGTGCAGGTCTCCCAGGTGGTACTCCGCGTCAAGCCGGAGGACTTCCCGGATCCCGAGGACCTCCGGGCCTTCCTCATCAACATGGGGGATCTCGTCCAGACGATGAAGTCCAGGGGGAAGGTGATCCCCTTCACGGAAGCCTTCCAGAAGGAGGAGTACAACATCCTGAGGCTGGCGGAGGGCTCCATGGGAGGGAAAGGCCGGGGCGTCGCCTTCACCAACTCCCTGCTCGCCAGCCTGAACCTCGAGCAGGTGTTTCCCGGCATCAATATCCGCATCCCGCGCAGCATGACCATCGGCACGGACGAGTTCTGCGCCTTCGTACAGCGCCATGCCCTCTGGGAGACGCTCCAGTCCGAGGAGGACAGCGCCACCGTCAAGCGCCGCTTCCTGATGGGCTCGCTCACCCCCGAGCTGATGCGCAAGCTCCACCTGCTCCTCGAGCACGTGAAGTATCCGCTGGCCGTCCGTTCCTCGGGCCTGCTGGAGGACAGCCTCTCCCACCCCTTCGCGGGGCTCTACGCGACCTTCTTCCTGCCCAACAACCATCCGGACCTGGAGATGCGGGTCGCCCAGCTCGCGGAAGCGATCAAGCTGGTCTATGCCTCCGTCTACTCCAAGGAGTCGCGCTCCTACTTCGAGGCCATCGACTACAAGATCGAGGAGGAGAAGATGGCCGTCCTCATCCAGGAGGTCGCGGGAAGCCGCTTCGGGGACCATTTCTATCCCCACGTCTCCGGCGTGGCGCAGTCCTTCAACTACTATCCCGTCGCCTACACCCAGCCCCAGGACGGCATCGCGAACCTCGCGGTGGGACTCGGCAAGTACGTCGTCGAAGGTTCGAAGGCCTTCCGCTTTTCCCCCCCCTATCCCCGCCTCGACATGCTGATCCCGCAGGAGCAGGTCTGCACCTCCCAGAAGCTCTTCTATGCCCTGGACATGAGCCGCACCACCGTGGACCTCTTCAACGGGGAGGACGCCACGCTGCTCACCCTGGAGATCAAGGACGCGGAAAAGGACGGAGCCCTCACCCATTGCGCCTCCACCTGGGACGCCAACGACGACCGCATCCAGGACGGCCTCTACGGCCCAGGTCCGCGCATCGTGAATTTCCGGAACATCCTGAAATACGATCGCTTCCCCCTGGCGGGGATCCTGCAGCACGCCCTGGGACTCATCCGCGACGCCATGGAAACACCCGTGGAGATCGAGTTCGCCGTGAACCTGGACCCGGACCCCCGCAACGGGAGGCCCACGTTCTACCTGCTGCAGATCAAGCACCAGCTCCTGGACTCCAGCGAAGTCAGCCTGTCGATCGCCGATCTCGATCCGGAGAGCGTCTTCCTGTTCTCGGAGAAATGCGTCGGCAACGGCACCGTCGAGGGACTTCGGGACATCGTCTGGGTGGATCCGGACAGCTTCGACAAGTTCGCGACGGTGGAACTGGCGGAGGAACTGGAAAGGCTGAACGACGAATTCCGGACCCAGGGCGGCAAGTACATACTCATCGGTCCGGGCCGCTGGGGCAGCAGCGACCGGCACCTGGGCATCCCCATCGCCTGGTCGATGATCTCCTGCGCCCAGGCCATCGTCGAATACGCCATGGCGAACTTCCAGGCCGACGCCTCCCTGGGATCCCACTTCTTCCACAACGTGACGTCACTGAATGTCGGCTACTTCACGATCCCGTATCCCAGGCACTCCAGCATCCTGGACTGGGACTGGCTCCGCCGGCAGCCCGTGATCAGGCGGAAGGGCTGCCTCGTCCACAGCCGCGCAGAGGTCCCCCTACACATCGTCATGGACGGAAGGCGCAGCTCCTCCGCCATCCTGAAGGGTGCGCCCGCGACTGTTTGAAAAGGAAGAGGAGGGCCGATCGGCCCTCCTCTTCCTTTTGTTCACGAAGCGATTCAGGCCTAGACGAGGCCCTGGTCGATCATGCTGTCGGCGACCCGGAGGAAGCCGGCGATGTTGGCGCCGTTCACGTAGTTGCCGGGGGTGCCGAACTTGGCGGCGGCGTCCACGCAGGCCTGGTGGATGCTGACCATGATCCCGTGGAGATTCTCGTCCACTTCCTTGGCGGACCAGCGCAGGCGCATGGAGTTCTGGGACATCTCGAGGCCGGAGGTGGCCACGCCGCCCGCATTGGAGGCCTTGCCGGGGGAGAACATGATCTTGTTCTGGTTGGCCATGAAGAATTCCACGGCTTCGTAGGTGGAGGACATGTTGGAACCTTCGGTCACGACCTTGCAGCCGTTCTTCAGGAGTTCCTTGGCCTCGTCCAGGTTCAGCTCGTTCTGGATGGCGCAGGGCAGCGCCACGTCGACGGCCTGCTCCCAGGGGCGCTTGCCGGCGATGAACTTGGCGGACTTGTACTTGGCGGCGAAGGGAGCCACGCTCATGCGGTTCGTGCGGAGCATTTCGCTCATGTAGGCGATCTTCTCGCCGGAGATGCCGTCGGCGTCATAGATGTAGCCGTCGGGACCGGAGATGGTGACCACCTTGGCGCCCAGGTCGTTGGCCTTCTGCACGGCGCCCCAGGCGACGTTGCCGAAACCGGAGATGGCGACCTTCTTGCCCTTGATGCTGTCGCCCTTGGTCTTCAGCATTTCTTCGCAGAAATAGACGACGCCGTAGCCGGTCGCTTCGGGACGGATGAGGCTGCCGCCCCAGTTGTAGCCCTTGCCGGTGAGCACGCCGGTCCACTCGTTGGCGAGCTTCTTGTACTGGCCGAACATGTAGCCCACTTCGCGGCCGCCCACGCCGATGTCGCCGGCGGGAACGTCAGTGTCGGGACCGATGTGGCGCCAGAGCTCGCTCATGAAGGACTGGCAGAAGCGCATGATCTCTTCGTCGGACTTGCCGTTGGGATCGAAGTTCGCGCCGCCCTTGCCGCCGCCCATGGGCAGGCCGGTGAGGCTGTTCTTCAGGATCTGCTCGAAGCCCAGGAACTTCAGGGTGTCGAGGGTGACGTTGGGATGGAAGCGGATGCCGCCCTTGTAGGGTCCGATGGCGCTGTTGAACTGCACGCGCCAGCCGTTGTTGATGCGGATGACGCCCTTGTCGTCGACCCAGGGAACGCGGAAGCCGATGACGCGCTCGGGCTCGGTGAGGCGCTCGAGGATCGCGTTCTTCTGGTACTTGGGTTCCTTGTCCATGACGGGGGCCAGGGAATTCAAGATCTCGGTGGCGGCCTGGATGAAGAGCGTCTCCCAGGGGGCCTTCTTCTTCAGGCTTTCGAGCACTTCATTGACGTACTGACTCATGGTTCCTCCAGAGGGAAGGTGTTGGAAAAGGAGATTATACGGACGTCTCCTAGAGGTAGCGGTTCCTTGCGGGGCAACTGTATGACTTATTCCGGTGCATCGGCGCCATCGTGACTGGGAATTTCATACGACTGAGAATCAACTGGCCTGCATCAGACACAACGACTTTAGCCGTACACCCCCGGGGCCGGGAGGGTGGCCCGCCAGTTCGTGACCTGCAGCACTCCACCTGTGCCGGAAGGCATTTTCCCGGTTCTACTTGCTCCCATCCATCAGCGTCATGAGCCGTTTCGTGGACTGTTCGAGGACCAGATCGTAGAGGCCGTAGTTGCCGGCCTTGTTCTTCATGACCGCCACCCGGAGCACCGGCGTTCCCTTGAAGCCCAGGACCACGCCCTGGACGTCCGGACTCCGGGGATCGGGCCGGGTCTCGAGGACGGCGACCCGGGGCCACACGGCCTCGGGCACGCCCGAGACGACCCGGAAGATTCCGGCCGCCATGGCGGGGGTCGCGTAGCGGTCCCTCATCTCCTGGTAGTCGGGATCGGGCTTGCCGTCCGGAAGGGTGTCCTTGGTCGGCAGCGTATCCAGCTTCTCCACATCCACCTTGGCCATCCAGGGCAGAGCCTTGCCTCTGGAGGCCGCCTTGCGCTTCGCCTCCAGGTAGTCCATCCGCGAGACGCCCGGAACCAGGTAGCCCTTCGTCCGGAGATCGGTCACCCCCAGGTCCATGATCTCCTGGTCCGTCAGGACCAGGCCCATCCCTCCCGCATGCCGGTGGAGGCGGCAGGCGAGGGCGTAGGTGATGTTCGTGTCGGTGAGGGAAATGACCGGAATCTGCTTCAGATCCTTCCGGGTTCCCAGGTACTGCAGGTTCTCCAGGATTTCGCGAGGCTCGCGGGCGGGTGGCGGGGCCGACGCCAGGAGAGGTTCCGAAGGTTTATTGCCGCACCCAATGCAAAGGATGAGCGCAGCCATGGTAGAAAAGATCCAAGGCTTGACGGACATGACGCCTCCTGCTTTCTTGCCGGAAATATTGAGCCGTCCGGAAGCCGTTATCAACAGGACTTGTGTTGTATCCCATACGATTGATCGTCATCGGCCGCCCCAAGCTCGAAGCGGTCCGCCAGCTCGAATCCCACTACCGGGACCTGCTCAGGGCCTTCTGCCGCCTCGAGGTCCTGGAAGTCCCCGAGGGGAAGGGTGAGGGGCCGCGCCAGCTGAAGGACGAGGCGGACCGCCTGAAAGTGCTTCTCGCCGCCGTGCGCTGCCCTGTCCTCCTGGATGCCGAAGGCCCCAGCCGCAGTTCCGAGGGCATGGCCGCCTGGCTGGGCGTCCGGATGGACCGGGGCGAGAGCCTGGCCTTCGCCCTCGGGTCCAGCCACGGCTTCGATCCAGCCCTCAAGCGGGCGTTTCCCGAGCGCTTGAGTCTTTCCCCCATGACCTTCCCCCACGACCTCAGCCGGGTGATGTTCCTGGAACAGCTCTACCGGAGTTTCACCATCCTGAGGGGCAAGACGTATCACAAATAAGGATAAAATAACGATCGATTTCCGCATGTATCGCGTGATTTGCACGGATTCGCCGGCCGAGGCGCCGCATTCGATCCGCAGGGTCGCCAAGCCGCGGCCTGGATGCTAGTCTTTGGAACGGTTCCAACGGGAAAGAACACCCCCCATGCCCGAAAAAAAAATAACGTCCAATGTCCCACCCGCGGCCTCGGAACGCCCACGCGGCGCCGCACCCGGCTCCGTGCCCGGTTCCGTCATGGTGCAGAAGAGGGTGGCGGCCCCCGAGCCGGCCCCGCGCGAGAAGTTGTGCGCCGCCTGCGGCAGGCCCTTCCAGCTCGCCCCGGACCAGAAGTACTACCTGTGCCCCAGCTGCTACCGGAAGGGACAGCCGGCCCCCAGGCGGTCGCCCCGGAAGGGGGAGGCCCAGGTCCTGATCCAGATCCATTGTGTCGAGTGCGGCGCCGAGGAATACCTCGATTTCGTCCCCTCGGATCCCAGTGCCACCTATTGCAAGGCTTGCTTCTCCAAGCGCAAGCGGGACCCCAAGAACGCGTCCTAGCCCCTGAAGCCTGACTCCCGGAGAGCGTTCGCATGCCGTCCCGCCTTCTCATCGCCGTCTCCACCGCCGCCGCCCTCTGTGCCCAGGCCCCCAGGGCCGCCTCTTCGGACGCGGCGGCGAGGAAGGCCCTCCAGCAGGTCATGGACGCCGTCGGCAATGGATGGTTCGGCAAGCCCTACCAGCCTTTCAACGCCGTCAACCTGCACGGGACCCTGAGCATCAGCCTCACGCCCCAGGCCCTCGGCGCCAAGCTCGACGAACTCAGCCACGGGAAGGTCAAGGGGGAACTCACCAAGGGCGCGACCGTCAACCTGAGGCTCGCCGGGACGTATTTCGCCAACAGCGACTTCAGGACCGAACTCGCCGGCGATTTCGGGAACCTGCTCTACACCCGGATCGGCAACCGGGGCTTCCTGTACAGCAAGGAACTGAACGCCTACACGACCAAGGTCGCCCCCCCCGCTCCCGATGCGCCCCTCTCCTTCCTGGGCTGGTTCCGCCAGGTCCTGAACGAGATCCAGACCGTCTACGTCGACCAGAGGACGTTCAAGGCCACCCTCGGCCGGGAGGAGTCCGCGGGTGGGCGCGCCCTCCAGACCGTGACCTTCATCGCCCCCACCGCCTCCTACAACCCGAAGAAACGGGAACAGAGCATGGCCGAGAGCCTCGGCTTCTGGAAGCGCGGGCGGCTCGACATGACCTTCGACAAGACTTCCAGGCTGCCCCAGCGCATGTCCTTCCTCAACGAAGTCCAGGGCATCAGCACGCGCATGGCGTTCAGCTACGGGCGGGACGGCAGGCTGCAGTCCGTCAGCATCGACAACCAGAGCCGCGGCACCCAGGGGCCCGCCTCCCTGTCGCTGACCCACGACGAGGCCGGCCTCATCGACCACGTCCACGGGACCCTCAACAGCCAGAGGCAGAATGTCGCCTTCGACATCCACCTCGAGTGGCAGAAGGGGAAGAAGGCCTCGTCCATCATCAGCGTGCCTCCCCCGGGAGCGAACAAGAAGGGGGGGGACGAGCTGAAGACGCTGCTGGCCGTCGGCCTGGCCGGCAGGATCCTCGATCTGCAGCGGCAAGGACTCAACCTCCGGAGCATCACCCTCTCGAACTAGTCCCACTCACCTGGAGAGATGGCGGGGCGGGCGGGCATGGACCTTCATCCAGTGGGAGTGCGCGATCCTCCGAGGCGCCGGAGGCTCGGGCCGGATCCCGCAAGCCATGTTCATTCCGTCCGTGAGGCTCTGCATCGTGAGGGGCTTGCGGACGAACGCCATCCCCTCCTGGGGGTCCTCGCGAGGACGCTCGTCGCCCTTGAGGCACAGGACCGCCTTCAGCTCCGGCGACAGCGCCCTGAGCGCCTGGAGGGTCTCCATGCCGTCCAGCAGGGGCATCTCGTAGTCCAGCACCACCAGATCGAGGGTGGGCGAATCCAGGTCCATCAGGCCGATGGCCTCGATCCCGTCGCTCACCTCTTCCACCTGGTAGCCCTGCATCTCCAGCAGGAGGCGCGTCTCGATCCTGGCAAGCATGTCGCCGTCGATGACCAGCGCGCGCTTCCGCTTGCGGGACCGCCTTTCCACCGGGGACCGGACACCTTTCGAGGACGTCATGACGCACCCCCAGAACGATGTGATGCAACCCCAATCTAGGCCCCCCCAGGGATCCCACCACCCTTTTTGAAGATCCCAGGCCACATGGCCTCCCCGGCCGAGCCCGCCTGCCTCCTCGCCCCCTCGCCATCCCCATCACCTGCGCTACACTGTTAGCCCGTCGGGGCGTGGCGCAGCCTGGTAGCGCATCTGCTTTGGGAGCAGAGGGTCGAAGGTTCGAATCCTTTCGCCCCGACCAAATGGAATCAGATACTTAGGACCGTGTTTTACGGTCCTTTTTTTGATTTTTGTGCCCATGCAACCCTCGTGCAACTCGAGCCCCTCTGAAGAGATACCTCCTCGCAGAACGCTATGGCGCGAGGCTTTCGGGTGCCCTACATTGGCTTTGCCGGTTCCCGTGCCGGCGATCTCTACCTCGCCCCCGGCTGGTCACTGGGGGCTTTGCGTTTCCTTGAAGGTGCGCCTATGTGCGGCCGCTTCGGTCTCTACGCTACAGGTGAGGAACTTGCAGACCAGCTCGGGAGTCCGCGCCTAGCCAACTTCCAAATCGAGAAACGCTACAACATCGCGCCCGGCCAGTGGTTCATCATCGTGCGCCCTGAGAGAAGTGAGCGGGTTCCCTTGCTTGCCCGCTGGGGGCTCGTCCCTAGCTGGGTCAAGGATCCTGAAGGGGGTCCGAAGCCGATCAACGCACGAGCGGAGGGCATCAGCTCCAAGGCGGCCTTCTGCGGGGCGTTCAGGCACGGCCGCTGCGTGATCCCGGCGAGCGGCTTCTACGAATGGCAGGCCATCGGGAAGGCGAAGGTGCCCCACTGCATCAGGCCCAAGGATGGAGGCATCTTCCTGTTCGCGGGCATCTCGGATACCTGGCTAGGTCCGGATGGCACCGAGTTGCCCACGGCCGCCATCGTCACCACGGAGGCAAACGATCTGATGCGGCCCATCCATGACCGCATGCCCGTCATCCTGCCCCGGGAGGCGCTGGGGACCTGGCTGGATCCGGAGAACCGGCACCCGGAAGACCTGCTCCGGCAGTTCCCCGCAGAGGCCATGGAGGCTTGGCATGTGAGCGCGGCCGTGGGGAACACGCGGAACGATGGTCCAGGGCTGATCGAGCGAATCACCAACGGCGGATTTTAAGTCCGCTGCATCTGCTGATTACGAATCAGCTGCTCCGTCCATAGAACATCAACCTACGCATTTGAGGCCCTGGATTGCTCGTTCTGCATCTACGCGCAATGGGTTCGCGTCTGACTTATTTCTCGCCAAACCGAATTGAGGTGATACTTACTTGTGAACTTCTCGTATTTGACTTTTAGGCACATATCCAAAAACATTTGCAAGGGTGTCAAGTACGCCATACCGCATCGACCAGAACACCACTATAGCTATGGCTCCAATGATGATGACGACAACATTTGCAATGATATTCTGTCCGATACCACTATAGAAACCACTCTTTTTAGCCTTCTCAATAACCTCTTCCGCTGCCTCTCTGTGAGATCCGCGAATATCTTCCAGTTTTGACTGGTGAATGGATTTGTAATAATTTTCAATATTTTCTGCTGCTTCCGCAACAGCTTGTTCCGTGTATTGATCCAATATTTCCTTCGCTTCGAGGCGATAGCCATTCAGAGCATGGTCAGTATTAACCATTGTATGAAAGGCCGTCATTTCAGAATCGTAAGGCTTTCTTTCGTTATCCCTCTCGAACGATTGAATCCATTCGACTTTTTGGGTTTTATATTGTGCATAAGCAACAATACCCACAATATCGCTAGAACTTTGGACTAATTTAGAAAAAATGAAATTATAGACCCGTTCTCCTGCCTGGGTCATCTGTGTCTGTCCAAAGCAATGGTTCTTTGTGCTTTAGCAAACATTGTATTCATTTGTTCTTCTGTATGCTTTGTGGTCGAAATAATTGCTCGAATTTGTGGAGATTCACATTCACACCTGTAAGTCTTGGGTGTGCCACTGTTGGAAAGTCGATAATTCACACGCTCAATGAAGTCACCGTTTACAACGAAGATCCGTGGCGTTTTCATTGGATGGTCACCTATTCAAGGACTGGAAGGGTTGGTTGCTCTACACACTAGGATATCGTCTCGGTCAAGGGGTTGGATGATCTGAGAATTCATTGGTTCCCCCACCGGACCATCCGATGGGGGGCATTTCTTCTTCGCGCCAGCGTCGGGGATCCAGATGAAGGTGCTCATGCTAGTGCCCCGCCAACAAGCCACCGACGCGCATCTCGGTCATGATGGTCTCCCGAGTCTTGGCGGCGATCAGGTTCCCGAGAGCGGGGAGGGACTTGGATTCCGTCTTCGCGTCCACGGTCCCGTCGCGGGCGATGCTGATGTGGTTCACGACGGAGATATCCCCGACTCCACCCAGCTTGTTGTTCGGGACGATGGTCCCGGAGGACTTCGGCACGAACACTTCCGGCCCCACCTCGCCCACGATGTAGGGGGTGTTGCCGGAGACTGGGCCGCCGGAAGCGCGAGGGGCGAAGATCATGCTTCCCGAATCGCTGAGGATGGATGACGTTCCCTGATAGCCGATCGAAGATCCTAACCCACCGATGAGCGTTCCAAGCCATCCGGCAAGCGGCGTGGTCACGTTCTGCTGCATGGCCAGCCGGGCGAGATCCAGCAGCATGGAGGAAATCAGATCGTTGAATGATGCCTTGCTTGTGAAGCAGAAGTCCACGAAGGCGTTCGTAGATGAGAAAGACCAGTTATTGATTGTGTCGCGCAGGTCGCCGAATGCAGCCGTGACGACGGGGGCGGCGTCCTTGAGGTTCTGCATCCCGACGAGGTAGGCCTCGAAAGTGATGGTTCCGTCCTGGAGCGCCTGATTCAGCGCGGTCTCGGCCTGCGCGAGGCTCTGGACCTGATTCCAATAGGGGGTGATGATGCCCATGGCGGTGTTGTAGGTCTCCCCCATGCGCTCAACTTCCTGGTGGGCGGTCTCAGCGGCTTCCTTCTCGGCTTTCGCGTTGGCGATTTGGACTTGGACTCGTGTTGACTCCTTGGCGAGATAGGCGTCTTCCCACGCGGCCACATCGCTCTGCTGCTGCTTCAGGTCCTCGATCCGGTCGTGCTCCTGGACCAGAACTTCAAGCTGTCGGCCCTTGAACCCGGCATGCTCCATTTCGAGGCGGTAGGCGTCACTCTCCGCTCCCATGAGTTTCAGATACTCCTCGCGGAGCTTTGTCACCTCGTCTGTGTATTTGTCTCGGCCAGTTGATCCGTTGCCGTTCCCTCCGCCAGCTAGTCCAGCCGACTTGATTTTGGCAAGCTCCTGGTTGATGAGTCCCATTCCCACAGGGCCGGTCTCAGTGATGTTTCCGGGGATGCCAGCTTGCCTTCGAAGGTTCCAGTAGTCCGCATTGTCGGAATTGATGGCGTCCCAGCCCTTCCGGAATTTTTTGAGCCCTGCATCGTTATTCCCGAAGAATCTGGCTCCCGTGAACTTCTCGAACACCACATCCACGCCTTCACCAAACAAGGCGTCCAGGTTGACGAACATATCCTTAAGCCCACCAAGATCCTTTGTTAGATCTCGAAGATGTGCGGACATCATTGCAAGGATGTCTGTCGTGCCCGACATCCAACTACCATCCCCGTCTGTCCCGAAGATGTTGGAGAGTTCTTTCCCGATTCCAATCAGGTTCTTGGCGACCAAACCGAGGTTTTCATTCGCTCGTTCCGCCTCTTCGGAGTTGTCTTGGAGCCATTTCTTCGTGTCAATCAACCCCTGGTTGATGGCATAGACACTTTCTCTGAAGGCATCACTGAACAATCCCCCCAGCACAACCTGCAGGTCGTCCGCATACCGTTTCATGGAGAGCAGCTGCTTCCCAGCGGTACCCATGGAGGCCTCGTAGGCTCCCGCGAGCGCCGGGCCCCTCTCCAGAACCGCGTTCATGCGGGCCGTGGACTTCTCGTTCTCGGTCAGTTCCTTGGTGCTCTTCCCGATCTGGACCGCCAACTTGGCATAGCTCTGTTCGAAGTTGACGTTGATGCCAATGGTCCGCAACACGTCCGTCTGGCCGCTCTGGATGCCGTAGATCATCCGCTGGAAGGCCTCGCTGGAATTGATGTTCCCGACCACTGCCGCGTCCTGCGCCTCCCGGGCGAGGTCCGTGGCCTTGGCAAGGTCAATGTGCGCCTGAGCCATGATGGCGAGCGTGTTCCGCGACTCCACCATGGAGATGCCCGTCTCCTGAAGCGCCCTGGCGTAGTTCTCCATCTGCTGGGAGGTGTAGCCCGCGTTGTTCCCCACCACGCCCATGACCACGCCCAGCGTCTCGTAGCGGGCGGAAAGGGTTGCCGCATCCCTGGCAAACTGTACTAACTTCCAGGACCCCCATGCGGCCATGGCCAACTTGGTTGCCCTCTCCAGATAAGCGGCCGTTTTCGTCATGCCCTGCATGGCGGTGTCGGCTTTGGCAATGCCCGTCGAATCAACAGCTATACATAACGTGGCTAAATCTGTCATGGGTGGACCCCTTTCCTACTGCACAACAACACGCCCGCGGGGATGGAAGCTCTTCTGTGCTTCAGGCTCATGAGGTCAGTCCTCGGGAACCGGGGCTTCGGTGTCGTCAAGCCCGGTCTGCTTGGCCCTGGCCATGGCAGCCTTCACCTGCTCATCGAAGGTTGGCTGTTCGGGGGCGCCATCCTTTTGAAGCTCAAAGCGTTCCAAGGCGCTCAGCTTGGACCGCAGCCGGTCACGCTGCTTGACGGTATCCTCATAGTCCCGTTTCGCCGCGAGAAGTTTTGTTCGCGTGGTGAGCGTTCCGAAGTCAGTCGGGCGAGTGTCCCCGGAGTTCACCGAATCCATCACGGCATCCCGGCGAAGCTTGGCGATCTCGCACCCGTAGAAGATTTCCTCGGACTCATCACGCCCGGGAAGCGGCAAGACCGCCAACGGTGTTCCATACAGGCCATTGGCACTCGGGAGCGCCCGGCCCAAGGGATCAATCCGGCCCACGGTCAACGCATAGACAGCGCGCCAATCTTCACGCAGCACGGCGGAATCAAGCGCGGCCTGCAGGGCGGCCGGGTTCTGCGAAAGGGCGGCGGCCTCGTTCAGCAGGAAGCCGAGTTCAGCCATTGCGGTGGTGTAGGCGTCCACTCCCATCTGATCGCGCCGAGGAACGGCGGCATCACGCAGAAGGCCCGCAGAATCCCGCCAGAGTCCCTTCTGTTCCTCGATCACAGCCACGAGGAGCCTCATCTGGGCGTCGAGGGCCGCCAGCTCGGGAGATTGCTTCAGCTTCTCGGAAGCGGTCGACTTCCAGGCCGGGGTATGGTCCTGATCTTCATTAATGGCAATGAGCTTCGAGACTCGGACCTTGTTGAGGGCATCCATCTTTGACGCGATGGCCTCCATCTCAGACTGGCGGTCCTTCAGGCGATTGATGTTGAGCTTGATGAGCATGGGTTACTTCTCCTCCAAGTTGTTGAGGCTGGCTTCCATGTCGGCCACGTTCAGGCCCATGGCCTTGAAGCGGGCCACCTGGGCAGTGATCTTCGTGAGGATGCGCTGCACCTCCGCACGGTATTTCGGGGGCGCGAGCTGCTCACGAAGGGCGGCGAATTCACCAGGAAGGCCCTGGATCTGCGCCTTCAGCTCTTCGAAGTGGTTGGAAAGGTTGTAGTGGAAGTTCATGGTCTACCTCGTGGTGGGGTTGGTGAGAAGGGCTTCAAGCTCCAGCCGTTCCCGGTCATCGGAATGCTTGAGCGCCTGGAACTCATTGCGGAGGGACTGCACGCGCTCGCCGATGTCCTCCAGGAGAGGGGTTGCCCCATCGCAGAGAGCAAGCAGGGGGGCGCGTTCAGGGGCGGGGGACGCGAAGACAAGGAAGCGCCTCACCTTCAGATCCACGGCCAAGGCCTCGATCTGGTGGAGGGTGCCGGCCAGGGACTTGAGGCGGTCGTCCACCTCGTCAAGGGCCTGGAACGCCTCCTGGCGGCGCCTCCTGCGAAGCTTCAAACGAGCCAGCTCATCCATGAAGCCAAGATCGGGCGCGGCTGTTGCACGTTCCGGCAAATGCCGCGAATTTATGCAGCCGCTGAGATCTTCCGCCTCTGCCGCTCACGCGCTTCCGCACGGTAGACCGTGCTCGGTGCTATCCCCAGCCGCTCGCAGATGGCAGGCACGGAAACGCCCTGCCTCAACATCTCCAACACGCGGGCATCCCGCCGGCGTGTCTCGGAGCGGCTGAGGGCCGGGATCCGCTGGCCTGCGAGCTCGATGCGGATCTTCTCGACCGCCAAGTTCGCAAGCCAGCCGGCCGCCTCTGGATCCGGGAGAACCAGGCGGTAGGACTCCTCCAACAGCTGGCGGAATCCATCCAGGGGATCCCGCCTCATGCCGCGCCCCCGTCGCCCCGCGGCCCGTTCCACTTCCGCAAGAAGGGCGTCACGTTCGGCGCTGATCCAGGTTCATCGGGCCAGCCGTGGGAACAGTCCAGGAGGAGAGGGGAAGCGGGAGGCACGGGCTGGGGAGGGGCTGGCATCGTCCTCGGAGGTGGCAGCGAGGTCCCCTCCTTCCAGGCCCGCCCCTGCAGGTCACACGCCGCTTGCAGCTCCGGCCAGGGGCCCGTGACTTGTTGGATGATGCGGGCGGTCTCTCGGGACCAACAATCCCGGGGAGTCGCGCACATCTTGAAGTACCACTCGAATGACCGCGCCAACCAGCCCCGCTTGGTGTCCTGCTTACCCTTGGGCCCCACACGCCAGGCGAGGGTCCAGAGATTCAGGATCGCAAAGCGTCCTTGTCCTTCGAACCAGATGGGACAGATCCAGCCGTGGCTGCCGTGGAATCGCCAGCCAAAGGCCTTTATGATGCCCCGCACGGCGTCGGGGCGGGTTCTCAGCAGTGCTGTGATGGGATCTGGACTGTATTCGGGTAGGGTGTTGGTCTTCAAGGGTGCATGCTGGCCTTTCCCGGGGCCCTCTCGCCCCGCGGCAAGTGGTGCGGTTGTGGGTTACAGGCGGAGCTCGCGCGTGGAGGCCACACGGCGCACTAGCGGGAACTCCGAGTGCACGAGGTATCCCAGGGCATCCGGAAGGTGATCGAGTCCCAGCCGTTTGTCGGGCTCCATGGTGTCATCCCGGTATGTCAGGCCCTCCAGGCAGTGGATGAGCTTCTGGCACCGCTTGTGGATGAAGAGGTGGTGCTCCCCCTTGGCGTTCAGGAAGAGGGCGTTCACCTCGTTGATTCGGTCGGTGACGTTGGGTGCCTTGTAGGGGGCGATCACGCGGAACCCTGCGGCCTTGAGGATGGAGAAGTCCGTCTCCCCGATGCCGGCGGAGGTCTTGCGGGCCCTGCCGCTGGGGTCCGGGTAGACGTTGATCTGCCTGCCGGGATAGCGCCGCTTCAGTTCGTCGGCCATGCGCTGGGTGTTGCTGTTGTTCAGGCTGATCTCATCCCAGATGTGGAGCTGGTCCCCGGCCCGCCCGCCGATCACGGCAGAACAAGGGGAGACGTTGAAATCGCACCCTACCAGGAGCGTGTCCCCCGTCTCCTGTAGGTCCTCCCGGATGTGCACCTTGCGGTCGAAGTTGTCATAGACCAGGCCGGTCATGCTCTCGAAGCTGGCCTCGTACTCCTGGCGGAAGGTGCGCGCGTCGAGCTCTGCCCGGGCGGTCTCGATCTCCTCGGCTCCCACCCGCCCCCCGTCCAGCGTCGTGAACTGGAAGGCCTCCCAGCCGTCCAGAATGTGGGCACGGGTCCAGAGAGTGTGGAAGTGGTTGAATCCCTTCGGCGTGCCGATGAAGAGCGCCCACCCCTGCCGGTCGGAGAGGGCGGGACGCAGCACCTCCGTCCAGGCGTCCTCAGCCATGTCGGCATACTCGTCCAGCACCAGCCCGTCCAGGCCCACACCACGCAGGCTGTCGAAGTTGTCAGCACCTCGCAGGGCGATGATGGAGCCGTTCTTCAGTTCGATGCTGAGGTCCGTCTCGTTCATCTTCCGGGTGCTGCCCAGGGGCGCCAGGAGCGCTTTGAGGATCTTCCAGGCGATCTGTGCGGCCTGGCGGTAGGAGGGCGCCACGAACCAAACGACGCGCCCATCTCCCTTCAGGGCGCACTGCAGGGCCGTTGCGATGGCCAGGTGTGTCTTCCCGAAGCGGCGACCTGCGCACACGACACGGAAGCGGGCCTTGGAGTAGAACACCCGGCCCTGGGCGAGGGAGAGCCGAATAGGTGGGGGGGGTTCCTTTTGGTGTTGATTTGCCACGATGTCCTCTTGACGGAAGTTGAGAATGGATGCACTTTTGTGATGTCAAGAAATGCAGAAATAAGATGGGTTACTTTCGATATCGGCCATTATGTAACCTCCAATCTCAACACAAGTGCAATGGAATCAATCACGGGTCTTCGATGGGCCGAAAACCTTGCAAATCCTGTTGAGAATGCTGCAAAAATGAGCCCTTTCATGGTCAGTTCATCCTGTTTTGTGGATATCTTGGCCATTGTTGAGACTCAATATCGGCTTCGGTTCCGGCGTCACATCGATGCACGGAACCTCGATCACGAGCGGCTTGGGCACGTTCTCTTCGACGGCGATGTCCACCTTGTCCCGCCACTCCTCAGGCGCCCGGTTCTTCAAGAAAAAAATTTGCGCGGCCACGTTGCCAGCCATGGCTGACTCGAACAGGGCGTTCGTGACCATCTTGATTCCGGCAGCACGGCCCCGGTTTATCGCTTCCGACAATTCCACATCCTCGTTTTTACGAAGACAAAGGGTTGACGTGGCAATGCCTATCGAATCGCTAATTTGAGAAAGGCTCAATCCTCGAGAGGCCAGAAGCTCCACCTGGGCCAGGTCGATGGGAACGGGAACACGTCCCAGGCGCCGCTTTTTCTTGGTCATCGGGCACCCCTTCCCACTGGGCTCAATCCGAGGGTGCGCAACCCTCCCGTGTCTAAAGACACACGGGGGGTTGCGTTTACACCAAACGCAACCCTCACCCGCAACGGTTGCACTTCTCCCAGATTCAATGCCTGTGCGGTTTTGAGTGAACTATTCACCCCGACGCGCAACCCTGAAGTGCAACCGTGAAATTTCCCGTTTTTTAGCGCAACCGTTGCGTTCATGCCGCCTCCGGGTTGCTAAGTCTTGCCAATGCTTGAATACCCTTCCGGGTGATGCCCAAATCCAGGGGCTGAATGAGCCCCTTTTCTCGGAGGCGTTTGACGTGGTTGGTGGCCGCCGTCCGAGTGATATCCATGAGCTTGCTGAGGGCCGTGTAGTCCTTCGGGTGATGCTCATGAATGAGGAGCAGGGCATTCATGTATTCCGGGATGGCCTTTATCCGGGTCCATACGGCCTCGCCGTGGATGCCGTGTTCTAGGGCAACCTCCAGGGTGTTGGGAACGGCCTTCCTCCCGCGCTCCTTGCTGAAGCTGATCTTGAACGCTGCGCCCTCTGCCTGGGCACTCTCTGACTTCGTGAGCATGATCGAGGTATCCAAGAAATCCTCGCGCCTGGATGCTCCCCGCTGCTGCCCGTTCTTGCCGGCGTGGTGAACGAGGAGAACGGCGTAGCCCTGATGCCTCAATCCCATCAACCAGCGGAGGATGGTGTCTTGCATGGTGTTGTCGTTCTCATCGAGGCCGAAGGAAAGTGAGCTGAGGTTGTCGATGATCACCAGGGCCGGTTTCCGCCCCTGTGCTGTGAGATCGTCCAGGAGTTGTTTGATTCGCCCTTGGCTCTCGGCTTCGTTCAGATTCAGTGGCTTGTCCTTGGTCCAAAGAGACTCGCTGGGCAGGACTGAAATCTCATCGGGGATACTCCCGCCGCAGAGGAAGCCCATGCGTTCTTGGATCATTTCGGTGGGCATCTCGCCATCAATGAGGACGACGTTCCGGCGCATGGGAACATGCCATTCGAAGAAGGGCGTCCCAGTCCCGACGGCCTTGGCCAGCTCGTCAACGAAGAAGGTTTTCCCGATCCCCCGCTCAGCGGCCACCATGTTGATTGAAGAAGTGCTGATGAAGGGCTCGACAATGTGCTCCCGTGGCGTGGCCTTCAGGCACATGAGTTCAGGCCCGGATACCAGGAAGTTGATTAGGGGCTGACGGGCAGTGGATTCCGTGGCTTCCTCTGGCCACGGAGCAGGCCCTGGAGCCTCCTCGTACCAGCCGTTCACGTCCGAGGGCGGGTCATACTTCGCCCGGAGGTCCCCCCAGTGGTGGTCCTTGCAGCCGTCATGGTGGCAGCGGAAGCCCCTCTTGCCGTCGTTGCCGAGGTAGAGCATGGCGGAACGGTTGGTGTGCTCGGAGTTCATGGGGCAGACATCCCAGACACGGCGCTGACCGTCCTGCCAGGCCTCCCAGTCGGATAGGCCGTCCGTGAGGCCGTGAGCCGTGAGCCAGGCGTCCAGCGCAGCGGTGCCACTGGCCCCCTTCACCTTCTTCTCGGGTTCGGCCGCCTTGACCGGCCCAGCCAGGGCCTCCAGGAGGGCCACAGGCACGGACTGGAGGTCATCGGGCACCTCCAGGAGCCTCGACATCCGATGAGGCCGGTCTGGCGTGCTGTCGCCCTTGCAGACGGGCGTGCCGGCGATCTTGGAGATGCGGCCGGCGTTGCCGTTGACCGAATCGATCTTGACGACATCGGTGCCGAACTTCTGGTCCAAGACCACCAGGTCGCGCCCAATCAGTCCACCATCATCAGCCGGTAGGACGATTCGGTAGAGCAGGTGGAACCCGTTCCCGGAATCGACCACCACAGGCGCCGGCCAGCCCTCGGAGGACAGCCAAGCCCGCACCTTCTGGGCGACGTCCCAGGCCGCCTCCTTCTCGGCATCCGTGGCGCTGATCCCCGCGGGACGCTTGGCGTCTACATCGACCAACATCCAGCGGCGGTGCACGATCTCAGCGTCCGAGGTGGCGCCGTTCTTCTCGGCCTTCTTGATGCGGTTGAAGGCGCGGGCGTGAAGGCCAGGGTTGACGGGGTTGAGGGTGAAGTAGACGCCGCCCGCCTCGAGGATCCTGGCGATGGCCTGCGCGGCGTCCTCCAGGTGATCGGCGTCGAAGAAACCGACACGGTTTTCCGTGTAGTTCCCGTTCCGGACCTGCAGGACGCGGATTTCCCGCACCTCCCCCGGGCCGTAAACGACCTGGAGGAATCGGAGGATCTTCGCAGGATCAGACCGCAGAGGGTTCGTCATCATTCCGCCTTCTTCAGGTGGGCCTCAATCAGGGCCAAGAGATCCTCGTGCCTGAAGTAGGGCTTCCGCCCGATCTTCACGGGGTGGATGAGCCCCTGGGCGATCCAGAGCCGGAAGGTTGACCGGGGCACGCCGCCCATGATGTCGCGGGCCTCATCGAAGCTGTGCAGCAGTTTGTCAGTGTTCATTGGGTCTCCGATGGAGTACGGATGTCTCCGCCTCGGTCCAACTTCGGGCGGGTGGGGGCTACTGCGAGTGGCCTTTCTTGGGGTCAACTGGGGCCAGTTGGCTCCAGCTCATGCCCCAGAGTCCGGCCCGATGTGTAAAGCGCGGGGTTACATCGAGCGCAGTTCCGCCAGCGTCACTCACTGCACCCCGCGGTCAGCCCGCGCTCGTGCAGGTAGGCGCCCACGATGCCGGCCAGGATGTCGAAGTCACCATCCCGGGCCCGCAGGCGAGCCAGAAGGGCATCCGGTGTCGGGAGCTGTTCCACGGCCTTGATCCGGTCCAGCTCCTCAAGGGCCAGGGCGGTGGAGACGGCGATGGGAACGAGGGGGATGGTCATAGCGCCCCCTTGGTGTATTTCTCGATGGCCATAGCCAGGAACAAGACGGGGTCTTTCACGTTCGAGGCGTGATCGATGAGGCCAAGGACAGCGTCCCGCGCGTTCTGGTGGAGTTCGATCGCTTTGGTCTTTTCGTCCGGCGTCAGGTCCGAACCCTTGGCGTGCCTGAGAAGTTTCTGAGGGACACTCTCATCGACGGCGATCGCCAGGAAGCGCAGCGATGTCAGGCTGAAGTCCATGCGCTGCTGGGCCTTCTTTTGAGGTGGGTGGTAGTGGAATCTCACTTTGCGCCTCCAAGTCCGGCCCGCGCCTGTTCGAGCCAGGCCTTTTCCACCTTCCCGTCCGACTGCTGGGCGAACACGCGAGCCTCTTCCGGCCGCGGGAACCACTTGCGCAGTTCCGCCAGAATGGATTTGCGGGTGGGCCCGCCGGCGATGATGTAGCCGTTCATCGGCATGAGGAGGGCTTCGGGGATGGGACCAAGGACACCAACCGTCCGGTACTGCTTCCAGAGGCGGTCTCCCAAGCGGCCTTCAACGTGTTCAATGGCGGCGCTCATTGGGCACCTCCCGCGAAGCAGGCGTTGATGCCGGCGAGGGCTTCCAGCTGGACCTGCCGCGTGGCGGACCGGCTCAGCATCAGGACGGACGGGGGCACCTCCTTCCACTGCAGATCCTTGGCTATCTGGGGGCCCGGGAAGAGAATCCATCCGTTTCCTAGAGACGACGCGGCGAGCAGCACGTCGTTGCGTTCGGCCGCCTCGAAGAGCTCCGGGATGATGCAGGTCTGGGGCCTCTTGAGCCGACGAACCTGGTTGTTGAATGCGTTGATGCCAATCCGGGTGTGCAGGGCTTCGCCCTGGGTGGTCATGGTTCCCGTGGTCATGGTCGCGCTCCTACTTGGTCCGGGGGATGTTGGCGAGCCAGGCTTCGACTTCGACGGGATCCCAGAGCTTGCGCTTCTGGCTCATGCGGATGCAGGGAGGCTTGGCGCTGTCGGGGCGATTCCGCAGGCTCCGCTTGGTGCAGCGGAGGAGTTCGCACACTTCTTCTTCTGTGAGGTAGCGCTTCGGCTGGGGAAGATGCAGCTCCTTCGGCTGCCCTTCCTCGGGGTGGGGGGTGGGTCGATCCATCGGATCCTCCAGGAATTGCCCTCCGGGAGTTCTGGACCCAAAATGTATGGGCCTAGCCTTCGGGCGGGGTTAAGGGCGATCCGGAGCGTCTGCCGTAGGAAGTCGGCGCTTCGGATCGTTTCAACGTTATGGGTTCTGCCTACAAGTCAAATATGTCTTTTCGCGTCAATCTATGACAGTGGGACAAATTTAGGCCTCGGATTTAGCTTTTTTGTCCCCCCTGCTCCGCTTTGCGTACTTCCTAAGGGCTTGATCACTGACGTAGAGTCCCCGGCCCGTCCTTGGGTTCCTGGTTGTCAACTCAAGCACTGCTTGGGTCAGGATGATCGCGCCACCAGCCCCTTGCCTTGTTTCCTTGTTGGCTTCCTTCAAGCCAGCGTGCTTCCTGTGGGATACAAGAAAATCACGGCACATCTCAAGGCACTGATTCCGCCGTTCCGCATCGCTGAACTTGGGCCCCCCGAACGCCTCGATATTGGTCGCTCCCTGTCGAAGTTCCTTTACTACTTCTTCGAAGTCGAGCCCTGTGCCCTCCAGCAGGTCTGCGGCTTTCCGGATGTCTTTCACTTTGTCTTTGTAGTCCTCGCCAACAATCTGTTCCAGGAGCGAGCTTTTCCCGTTCACCTTTGGCTGGCATTGAAAGACGAGGTGTAACAGCCCTTTAAGTAAGTTGGAGCGCTCTTTTGCTGTTTTCGGCGCCGGCTTGATCAGAGGAAGTAAATGCTCCTCAATCTCGTGGAGACGAGGCCAAGCGAGGTTGTTGATGTCCATCATTTCCCCCCCATCTTCGCCTTGAGCCTCCCGGCCACCTTGTTGGAGGGCGCGAGATTCTTGCGCCCCTTGCTGTAGCGTTCAGTTGTCTGTGTTCCCTTGTGAGACAGGAGCGCGGCCACGGTCTGAAGTTCATAGCCCTCGTCCGCGGCCGTGTCGCCGTGCAGGTGCCGCATGTCGTGCCGGTGGAGCCGGGATGTGATCTTGGCCAGTTCCAGCATCCGCTTCCAGGGGCGCTTGATGTCCTCCAGATGGCCAGACTCACTGGTTGCGCTTGGGAACACCCAGTCCTGGTCCTCCTCACGTGGCAGGCCCGCCAGCACCTCGAAAATGGCATCGTTCAGCGGCTTGGAGATGGCGCCAGTCTTCGAATCTTCCCATCGGATGGTCCGCTTCTTCTCATCGATCAGACTCCAGCGGAGGGAGAGCACTTCTCCACGGCGAGCCCCAGAGAAGATCAAGATTCGAGCGAACGCCACGAAGTCGCGCTCCCCTTCCCCGTCCATCTGCTCCAGGGCATGACCGATCCGCTCCAGTTCTTCATCAGTCACCTCCCTGTTCCGGACCTCCTCCTTGTAGCCATGGAATCCGGATTTTCGAAGAAGGGTCACGGGGTTGGAATTCACGGGGCGATAGTGCCACGCCTCACAACGGTCAAAGAGAATGTTGAGGAGCATCACAGCCACGTTGGCCTGCCGTGGTTTGTCAGCCATGGAACCGTGGAAGGTGCGCACGTCTTCTGCTGTGATCTCGTGAGCAAATTTCCCGGCGAATGCGGGGCGGAGATGACACTTGATCACGCTCTTGTAGCTCTCCTTGGTCTTCTCGCGCTTCCCCTCCAGGTGTTCCTTCTCGAACTTGTCCAGGAGCATGCCCCAGTCGATCACCTCGAGCTTGGGCGCCTTGGCGATCTCACCCGCAGCGATCCTTCCCTTGATGATGCCGGCCTGGCTCCGGGCATCCTTGGGCTTCACATCCGGCCATTTCCCGAGCGGATCCCAGCGGTCCCTGCCGGCAATACTCGTCTTCAGGTACCAGGCGATGGAATCGTCACGGTGTAGCCGGACAGCCAGACCCTTCATTTCCTCGTCCCAGAAGTAGACCGGCCGGAGCAGCTTCTTCTGCTCCGCCAATTGGGGAAGTTGCCTGAGGTTTTCCTCTGTCAGCTTGAGTTTGGGCATGCAACCCTCGTGCAACCCAAGGATATGGTAATTCCATGAGTCTGCAAGCCCGTAAGGGTTGCACGAAGATCAACAATGACACTTAAACAATGTTATTCAAGACATTATATGTTGAAAAATATATTTTGCTGTATCCGCCCCTCTGTTCAGACCATGCTTTGGGAGCAGAGGGTCGAAGGTTCGAATCCTTTCGCCCCGACCAATAAAAAAGCCTTGAGGCAAAACAGCTTCAAGGCTTTCCCTTTAGATTTTAACGTGGCGAATTTTATGAACATTTTTATGGTCTGGGCACACCATGGGCACACTTTCAGCCAATGTTCTCCGTGAGGAGATGGCTTCCAAGGATCTCCATGGAGGCTTGCGATCCTGGCCGCATCAGGAGGACACGCTCGGCTCAAAGGCGGCCACCATGCGGGTTCTTTCCGAATCCGGGAAAAACCACAATCAGCCCTCGACATTCCGGACCGGATTTGAAATCCAGATGGGCGGC
>Ga0209099_1001144_pt1 | contig 28091 bp, 20 predicted proteins | sample AD_JPNHW2_MetaG_FD_184430 | JGI IMG/M metagenome (GOLD analysis project Ga0209099, IMG submission 184430) | Active sludge microbial communities of municipal wastewater-treating anaerobic digesters from Japan - AD_JPNHW2_MetaG (SPAdes) (version 2) | ecosystem: Engineered > Bioreactor > Anaerobic... | reverse complement strand
GCGCGAATCACCACCGACATCATAAAGTGCACACTATCATATTTTTTATTTTCATAGTTTCAAACTGCGCGGGGATATTGACTCCGTTGGGTGACCCGCCGTTGTATCTGGGATTTTTAAAAGGTGTTAGTTTCGGGTGGACAGCTAGACTATTTCCGCAATTTTTGACAGTCATGATATTTTTGCTTTCGCTATATTATTTCGTCGATTCTTATTGTTTTAGAAAAGAGACAGTTGGACATAAAACCTCCGGGGACGAGCCTGTTCTATCTGAACATTTTGGGGTGGAAGGGCGGCGTAATTTTATCTTTTTGGTTTTAATCGCGGGGGTCAGTCTATTCTCCGGATATGTGCTTTATCATTTGCCGGGCCCCGTTCTTTTTGGGGAGCCGTTCGGATCGGTATTATCACAGGTTTTTCAGGTATTTTCGTTCATAGTGCTGGCGGTGATGTCTTATAAGGTTACGTCTAAAAAGGTACATGAAAAAAACCATTTTAGTTTCGCGCCTATATCTGAAGTAGCCATACTTTTTGCCGGTATTTTTGCGGCAATGATCCCAGCTTTGGTATTGCTTGAGACGCGCGGGGAAACGCTGGGAGTCGGTAGTGCGTGGCAATTTTTCTGGCTTACCGGTGCGCTTTCAAGTTTTTTGGATAATGCCCCGACCTATCTTACGTTCACCAGCCTTGCGAAAGGGGTGCTTAATTTGACAAGTGACGGGCTTAAGGAATTAATGACCCATCCTGTCGGGATGAAGTATTTGGCGGCTATCTCATGCGGAGCGGTTTTTATGGGTGCGAATACGTATATCGGCAATGGTCCGAATTTCATGGTGAAGGCTATTTCCGAACATGCTAAAATAAAAATGCCCAGTTTTTTTGGGTATATGATGTGGTCCGTCGGGATATTGATACCGCTGTTTCTTTTGGTGACGGCCGTGTTTTTTTTGAGATGATTGATAGCGCAAACGGTCGATTGTCTAATCTTTGAGCATACATGCAATAAAATCATTTTTATGGAACTTTTTTACGGGGCTGAATGTCTAAATAAGTGATAGGCGTGAAAGGCCTATGATCAAACTTAAGGAGGAAAGTGGCTATGAAGGGCAACAATATAATCAAAACGATGATGATATCGATGTTGGCTTTGACTTTAACATGTTTAGGTGGGGAAGTGTATGCGCAGGGTGGTCCTGGCGGACCAGGCGGTCATGGGGGGCGCGGAGGGAATCACGATCGTCCGCATGGCGATCCGCACCGTGGACCGGATCCTTTCTTCTCGCCGCATTATGTTCCTCACGGGAAATATTTTTATACGTTGCCTCCGGGGTATGTGAGGTTTATATTCAGCGGTATAGAATATTTTTACTGGGAAGGGATGTATTACAAGATGATGCAGGACAGATATGTTGTTGTTTCCGCTCCGGTGGGAGCAGTCGTTACCGCTATCCCGGTAGGTTGTCAGCCCGTGATCGTTAATGGCATGACGTACTATACTGTGAATGAAGTTACCTATGTGCAAACTACCGGAGGTTATAAAGTAGTACCGGCTCCGGAAGTGGTTATAGTGGATAAAGCGCAGTTAAGGGCACAGGCGGCTGCTGAAGTGAAAGCGGAAGCGCAGGCGCAGGTCGCGGCTCAAACCGCAGCGCAAGCCCAGGCGGTAGCCCCGGCTGTGACAACGGCCGCGACAACAACTACGGTTGCGTCCGCCGTTAACACGGTTCAGACTCAGAAAGCGGCATCAGATACCTCGGTGCAGTCGTCTTTTACGGTAAATGTGCCGAATTCAAAAGGGAGTTATACGGCGGTTGAGATAAAAAAATCCGGTAAGGGTTATGTGGGGCCGCAAGGCGAATATTATGCCGAATTCCCTTCGGTCGAACAATTGAAGGCAATGTACGCAAAATAAATTATGCGTTTGTCAGGAGTAATCAGGGATCTTTGATAAAAACTGGATGCGTACATGGAAGATATAGTTTCAAAAGAAATTTTAGAGAAAGCTATGCGGGGAGATCTTGAGGCGTTTGAGTCGGTCTATCGCGCGTCCGCCGGTTTTGTGTATAACGTTGCGTTTAGGGTGGTTCACAACAAGGAGGAAGCCGAAGAAGTGGTGCAGGACGTGTTCCTGAAGATTTATGATAAACTAAAAGGTTTCCGTTCGGAATCTTCTTTTAAAACATGGGTTTACAGAATAACGGCGAATGCGGCTATAAATAGATATAAGAGAATAGCGAAAGAAAAGGAACGGCACGTAGAGTTTGATGAAAACTGTGATGTCGCCGTGGACGCTGATAAGATCGGAATGGATGAAAAGTATTATAAAGATAAAGTAAATGACATTCTGGATAAATTGAATCCCGATCAAAAGGCATGTGTGGTTTTAAGGGAGTTGGAGGGCCTGAGTTATCAGGAAATATCGTCGGTTCTCAATGTAGGGATAAATACAGTGCGGACTCGTCTTAAAAGGGCCAGAGAGCGTTTTATGGATTTGAATAAAGGAGGGGTGGAAAATGAACTGTGACCGGATCAAAGAGATCATTCTAACGGATTATATCGACGGTGAGATGAAAGAAGAACAAAAAAAGTTCATTGACCGCCATCTGTCGGGCTGTGCGGATTGCAGGAATTTTTATGAGACCGTGAAAACAGATGCCAAAGATGTTTTTCAGGGCGCGGAGCGGCCTGAATTGCCGGAAGCGGTGTGGCAGAAGGTAAAGACTGCGATTATTGAAAAACAGATCAAATCCGAAAATCCTGTCCGTCGGTTTTGGGAATCTTTATCTGATCTATTGGTGATCCCTCGGCCGGTAGTCGCCGTAGCGACTGTAGCCGTTTTTTTCTGCATAGTTTTGGCTTTGGCCGGGATAAAGATCACACGAACCGGGGATCTGTCGGTGAATATGCAGCATATGGTGGAACTTTTTGATTATTCAGCGGGGGGTGCCGCGGACGATACTGAAGAAAATCAGTCAGGATTCGGGACCTCAATAGAAGAATATTTTTTATGATGATCCAGGGGGATCATAAAGAAAGGGGAAATATATGAAGAGATACGTGGGTGTGTTTTTTATGGTGTTATTGATATCGGTGTTGGCGATACCGGCAAGTTATGCGGCGTCGGACAATGTTGATAAAAATATCGAGATTGTCGGTTCAGCTGGCGAGAATCCGCCTCCTCCGCCTCCTGAAGGGGAAGGCATGGGGCCAGGGGGTGAAGGTGGTCCGATGGGGCCTGGAGGCGAGTGTGCTATGGGGCCGGGACTTGAAGGAGCTCCTATGGGCGCTGAAGGTAAGGGCGGACAAGGAATGAATGGTGATCATAAGAAAAAGTTTGAAGAGATGATGAACGCTAAATGGCAGCAGCTTTGTAAAGAACTGGGTATTTCCGAGGCTCAGAAAAAGTCACTGGATGAGAATATGAAGAATAACAGGACTGAGATGATGAGTTTAGGAAAGGCTATGCATGAGAAACGGGAGCTGATGAAGAAAGAGATCCAGAACGAGAAGTTAGATATGGATAAAGTGGTTAAAATTAACGGAGAAATAAAAGAATTACAATCGAAAATGGCAGATAGGCAATTGAGTGGTATCCTCGAGGTGAGAAAGATACTTACCCCGGAGCAGTTCAAAAAATTTTCTGAAAAGATGGAAGAAGGAAAAAAACATTTTAAAGGTGGTAAAATGATGGGTATGGGAATGACCGGTAAAGCGAAAATGTCGAAGCCGGCAGCGGCTACGCAGGAGAGCGCTCCAACTCAGGAATAAAAATAGTAATAGCTGTTTATTAACACTAGAACGCCCGGTTAAAACCGGGCGTTTTTTTATGTCAAATAGCCACGGTGGGCATGTCCGATTCGCCTTTTCATTTTTGATCTCCAGGCGTTTGACTCGCGCCGATGCGTAAAATATTTTTACTCGGATAACAGCAAATTCCACCAGCCCGACGTAGCATAAAATATGAATATGTCTACTTGGCGAAACGAGAAGTTCTGTCGTTCAGACGATTTCCTTATTCGGAGAATTTTCTGACAATTTTGGCGCCTGCGGAAATATCCCTCCAATTGTATTCCCGCTTCTGCCTGTTCGGAAGTTCTGCGCGCTTTAGAAAAATACCCTGTTATTTTTGATCTCCAGGCGTTTGATGCTTCGCTGAAGCGTAAAATATTATTATCTTTTGCGGGTATTTTTCTTAAGTGCTCGAACATTCCGAACAGGCTATTCTCCGGGAAATCGTATCCACTCCATAACTTCTCGTTTCGCCAAGTGATATAAAGTAAGTCAGTTTTTTAAAGGGGATGTTATTTTAATGGCACTGTTTTTGCGAAGAGAAATAGATTGATTCCGGAGATGGTATTTGGTAAAATGACTTTACAATTTTTAACACAGGAGGAATATAATGAAGAAGTTTTTTAGCGTATTATTGGTTTTATTGGTAATGACTTTTTTCTGCGGATCAGCTTATGCTGTTACATTATTTGAGGATGATTTTAATGACGGCGCCGATACCGCATGGGGGAACGAAATCGGTTCATGGAACGTTTCGGACGGGGTATATAGCGCGGGGAGCCCTTCTAATAATCCGCCGACATATTCGAGTGTTACTACTTTGACCGGCCTGACGAATTTCACTTTAGATGTAACGGTCAATGGCATGTTGGATGGAGGAATATGGCTACGAAGCAAAGACTCCAATAACGGAGTACTGCTTGTTACGGGTGGTTATGGTTCTAGACATAGCGGGTTTTATTGGCATATATTCGAGAATGGTGCTTATTCGGGAGCTATGGGAGAGGTTACTATTCCCGGACTTTTGGGTAGTAATGTGGATCTCAAAGTTGTGGTTGACGGAGATGTTTATCAGTTGTTCGTGAACGGATCCGATATCGCGGCGACGACCCTTATAACAGATAAGTTTTCGTCAGGTACGGTAGGCTTATATGACTTTTCTGCTCAAACATTCGATAATTTTAAGGTAACGGCGACCCCGGAACCGGCGTCCATGGCGCTTTTCGGCCTGGGCGGATTGATCCTGGCCGTGCGAAGAAAAAAATAAAGAAAAATATTTTTAATGTTTCACGCGTATCGAAAGGGTGGCTTTAAAAAAAGCCACCCTTTTTATTCTTCCTTAAAGTGTGTTAAATTTTGTATCGAAATTCACAGTTTGCCTTAAATAGCGGATGCGCCGTTTCGCTTGTAAAACAACATTCGGCATAGTATAGTAATAGCGACCTAAGATACTCTGATAATGTTACAGAGCGATAGGAGGGATATGCTGAGTTTTGTGCGCATGAGATGGGCGATGTGTTTGAAAAATATTTTTAGCGTTCTTATCGTTTTTTCTTTAAGTATTGTTTTAACAGTTCCGGTGTATTCCGAAGAGATCACTCCTGCAGCGTCGTTGCTGACATTCAGCGAATTTTGCCAAAAAGTATTAGCGTACTATCCGAAAATAAAACAAAGCGGCGTGATGATTGAGACCGCGATAGCCCGAAGGTTCCAGGCCGCTACCGGCCTTATGCCGAAAGTAGTCGGGCTTTCCTCTATGACCACCAGCGACGATCAGGTGTATGTTTTTGGGACATTGTTAAGGCAGAGGTCGTTCACGCAGGATGATTTCGCTTTGTCTCATTTGAACGATCCCAGTTCGAGAACTAATTACAATATAGGGCTGCACGCCGAGATGCCCCTTTTTGACGCGCTGAAGACGATATATAAGGTAAAGGCCGCTGAGTCTCTGGTTGCGTCCGCGAAACATGATGAAATGTTCACGAAGATGGAGGCGATACTTATAGCTTTTGACGTGTATTCACACGCCGTTATGCTGGAAAAGATGATTGAGATAACGGATGACGCGTGCGCCAGATCCGAAAGCGATATAAAACAGGCTGAGGAATTGAAGCAAAAAGGGCTTGTGCTCGGCGCGGATTTTTACGCCGCTAAAGTTATTCTTGGAAGGTTGAAAAGTATCAGGAACGAGCTTGTTCAGAAAAGATCCGGACTTAACGCGGTGATGAATATTCTTATGGGAGAAGCTCCGAATAAACAGATACAGACGGTCGATGTCCTTAAGAATGCGTTTGCGGAACAGAGGGAGATGGGCTTATGGCTGGATGAAGCATATAAACTGAGGCCGGACCTTTGTTCTTTAGATGAGGTTATACATGCTCAGGGATTTGAATTAGAGCGCGAGAAAATGAGTATGCTTCCGAATATCAGTGCGTTCGGTGACCTGAACGAGAATACGCAGGATTTTAATAAAGGCGGCGGCAGTTTCGCGGTCGGGATAAAGGGCAGTATGGATCTTTTTGACCCGGAATATTTCGCGCGAGTAAAAATCTCCAAAAATGAGCTGAGAAAACTGGAACTGGATCGAACGATAGCGAGGGATGCGGTAGCCAGGGACATCTCGGAGGAGTTGGCGAAATATCACGCTTTCGCGGCAAATATGTCGATAATGAACGAAATGTCTGAAGATTCCAAACAGGCGGTCGCGCTTATGGCGCCGCTTTATCAGGAAGGGCGCAAATCGATACTGGACCTATTGGAGACAAGATCTGCGTATGTGAACGCGTACGGAGGTTATTTTGAGACCATGCTGGGCATGAATAATTCCAGCGCGCGGCTTTTCTTTTTATCCGGGCAATTGGACGAGTCTAAGGCAGTTATTGCTTTCGGATCGGAGGGCAAATAATGAGTGTCCATAAGTCCGGTGTGATAAGCGGGATAGTGGATTATTTCGCGCGCGCGAAGATAACTTCATTGATCATAGGTTTTTCTTTCCTGATCGGCCTTTTTGCCGTGTTCAATATTCCCCGCGAGGAAGAGCCACAGATATCCGTTCCGATGTTCGACATTTTCGTCTCGTATCCCGGGGCTACCGCGGAAGAAGTGGAAAGGCGGATAGTGACTTTAGGTGAGAGAAAGCTCTGGGAGATACCGGGCGTGGAATATATTTATTCCACTTCTGAGACGAACGGGGCGCTTATCATTGTAAGGTTCAAGGTCGGGGAGGACGTTGAAAAAAGTCTTATAAAGTTGTGCGCGAAGGTGAACACTAACCTTGATTTTTTGCCGAAAGGCGCGTCGGTGCCGCTTATAAAACAACGTTCGATAGATGACGTACCGATACTTGCGTTGACCTTCTATGGTAAGAATGTCTCGCCTGTGGAAATGCGCAGGGTAGTGGCGGGTATACAGACCGAGGTCAACGCCGTTCCGGACGTTTCAGAAACGCATATTATCGGAGGCCGAGCGCGGCAGTTCCAGATATTCATAGACGAGAAAAAATTAAAAGAGCGCATGTTGAGCCCGGTTGAGATAATCGATCTTGTCCGCAGGACAAACGTCAAGCTCGACGCGGGACATCTTCAGAGTTTGCCAGGGTATGTTAAGGTCGAGGCCGACGCTTTTTTTAGGACAAAAGAAGATCTCGAAAACCTGGTCATAGGCGTAAGCCAGGGCGGTGTGGTTTTTTTAAAAGATGTTGCTAAGGTGGTAGACGGTGCTGATGAGTCCGAGAACGCGGTGAATATCCGTTTCGTGGCGCGTGAAGCGGCCGGTGGGGCTGTTCAGGATGCCGTTACGCTTACGGTGTCGAAACGTAAAGGCGCCAACGCTTCGTGGCTGTGCCGTAAAATAATAAAATTGGTCGATGCGCAAAAGGGCCTGTCTATACCGGAAGGTATCGAATTCACAGTCACAAGGAATTATGGGGAGACCGCGGACGAAAAATCCAATGAGTTGTTATTTCACATGGCGCTTGCGGTGTTGGCCGTAAGTATGCTTATTGCGCTTTTTCTCGGCTGGAGGGAATCCGGCGTTGTGGCGATAGCTATCCCGATGACATTGTCTTTAACTCTGGCTTCTTTTTTCTTCATGGGGTTTACGCTTAACAGGATAACGCTTTTCGCTCTTATATTTTCGATAGGTATCCTTGTGGACGATCCGATAGTGGACGTTGAGAACATAGTCAGACATCTGCGTATGCCGAAGAACAAAGGGAAAAATATTTTAGACGTGACTATCGAGGCCGTGAATGAGGTCCGAAGCCCGTTGATACTTGCGACGTTTACGGTCGTCGCGGCGATATTGCCGATGGCTTTTGTGAGAGGCCTTATGGGCCCGTATATGCGCCCTATCCCGATAGGCGCGAGTATGGCCATGTTATTTTCGATGATAGTGGCGTTCGTTGCTACGCCGTGGGCGGCGTACAGGATACTGGGTTCCGCACATCTTAAAGGAAAATTAAAGGGCCACGGCGAAGCGGAAGAAGAGGGGCTTCTTACTCGTTTTTACAGATGGTACATGAAACCGCTTATTTATAGCGTCAAAGTACGGCGCATATTTTTGCGGACGCTAGGGATACTGCTGTTTCTTTCAGTACTTCTTGTTCCGTTTGGATTCGTTAAAGTGAAGATGCTCCCGTTCGATAATAAGAACGAGTTCCAGGTGATATTGAATATGCCGGAAGGGACGTCGGTGGAAAATACGACGGCCGCGATAGAGGAGATAGCGCGTTATCTTATGACCGTTCCTGAGGTGAAGGATATAGAAGCCTACATAGGCACAAGTTCTCCTTATAATTTTAACGGTCTTGTGCGCCATTATTTTTTACGCTCCAAACCGTACCAGGCGGATCTTCAGGTGAATCTCGACGAGAAAAAACACCGCAAAAGACAAAGCCATGATATCGCTAAGTCTGTGCGTCCGGCCATTCATAATATCGTAAAAAAATACGGCGCGCATGTGCAGGTCGCGGAAGTTCCACCGGGCCCGCCGGTTTTGTCGACCTTGGTCCTTGAGATATACGGCCCTGACCTTGAAGGACAGACGTTATTGGCGGATAGGATAGAAAAGATCATGGCTGATAATAAGGATGTGACGGATATAGATACTTATGTGCAGGAGAGGGAAAAACTCGCGCGTCTCAGGATCGATACACAGAAAGCCACTCTTAACGGTATTTCGGTAGAGTCGATCGCACAGACTATCGCGTTGGCCGTGAACGGAAAAGACGTGGATCTCGCGCATCTTTCGGATGAATATGAGCCCGTGGATATCATTCTTAGACTGCCGAGAGAAAAACGCGATAAACTCGATTCCCTCCTGAATATAACTATACTTTCCAGGTACGGGTCGCAGATCCCTTTGAAAGATCTTGTAATGGTCTCGGATGAACTGAAAGATAGGGCGATATATCACAAAAATCTCATGCGTGTATCGTATGTGTTGGGCGACGTGACCGGGAAATTCGAAAGCCCGGTGTATGTCATTATGGGGTTGAGTGAAGATATAGATAAAATGCCTTTGCCCGAGGGCGGAAAACCCGATCAAAAGAAAATAAAACAATATTTTACGTCCCAGCCGGATACTAAAGATCAGTGGGCGGTGAAATGGGACGGAGAATGGAATATCACATACGAGGTTTTTCGCGATCTCGGTCTTGCGTTCGCTGTGGTCCTGGTTTTGATTTATGTTCTTGTGGTAGGGTGGTTCCAATCTTTCAAGATACCATGGATCATAATGATGCCAATCCCGCTTACATTGGTGGGTATTCTGCCGGCGCACTGGTTCACAAACACATTTTTTACCGCGACCTCGATGATAGGTATGATAGCGGGAGCGGGTATAGTAGTGAGGAATTCCATAATACTTGTCGATTTTATTCAGATAAGGATAGCCGAGGGCGAGACTCTGGAAGAAGCGGTGATAGACGCGGGAGCCAAACGGTTCAGGCCTATGCTGCTTACAGCCGCGGCTGTTGTGGTAGGCGCGTCCGTTATTCTTTTCGATCCTATCTTTCAGGGACTGGCGTTATCGCTTATGGCGGGTGAGATTGCGTCGACGATTCTTTCGCGTACGGCGATACCGGTGATATACTATATGGCGATGAAAAAACGGGGATTGTAAAGGAGGGCGTTATGATGGAAAGAATATTAAGAGGGATAGCCGGAACATTTATTTTGATAAGTTTGGCGTTGGCGTATTTTACAAGCCATGCCTGGTTATGGCTTGCGGTTTTCATCGGTCTGAATTTACTGCAATCTGCGTTCACGAACTGGTGCCCGATGATGTGGATACTTAAGAAATTTGGCGTTAAATGAAAAGTATGGTAAAAATGTGTTCTATGAAGTGATCGCGTGACTATCTTAAAATATTCTATGCGTGAGTGTTTAAGGAGAAGATGTATGAAATCGATAGTTAAGGGAAAAATGATGTATGCTTGGCTTATCGCGTCAGTTTTGTTCTTGTCTTCCGGATGCGCGACGGTGCGGCACCCTGTCCCTAAGGATCTTGTGGACAAGGTTCGAGTCAACGATATGGGGGATATACGGGTTGTCGCCGGTGCGGTTGATTCGGAATTGCAGAGGAATATTGTGGCATCGGTCAAAGAGGAAGCCCCAGGAGATTATCCCGCCGCGGCGAATGGTGAAAAAATATATCCTGTTCTTGCCATATCGGGCGGTGCCGCTAATGGCGCTTATGGAGCGGGGTTGCTTAAAGGTTGGTCGGAAGAAGGCTCGAGGCCTAAGTTCAAGATAGTTACCGGCGTCAGTACGGGCGCTATAATCGCTCCTTTTGTTTTTCTGGGAAAAGAGTATGACGATGAGATGGAAAAATTATACACAACGATGTCGACAAAAGATGTTATGAGTTTTAAAGGGCCCATACGCGTTCTTATGGGGGATTCGATGGCCAGTAATAAGCCGCTTGAAAAACAGATACAAAAAATGATCAATGATAATTTTTTGGCCCGAATAGCCGCCGAACATAAAAAAGGGCGGCGTCTGCTTGTCGGGACCACCGATCTTGACGCACAACGTTTTGTTATATGGGATATGGGAGCGATCGCCGCAAGAGGGGATAAGAAACTTTTTTCTAAAGTGATACTGGCTTCGGCCGCGATACCTGTTATATTCCCTCCGGTTTATATGCACGTTGAATATAACGGACAGAAATACGACGAAATGCATGTCGACGGCGGCGCGATAACCCAGGTGTTCGGTATATATCAGATCATGGAACCCATGATGAAAAGCCTGAAGGAATCCGGAGTGAAAGTGCAGAACGTAAAAGCTAAATATTACATAATAAGGAATGGTTATGTGACAGGGATATACAAAGAGGTCAAAGATGATCTTGTCGATGTGGCGAATCGCGCGTTCGATACGATAATAAATTCGCAGGGTGTCGGCGATACCTACAGGATATATGCGTATATGAAACAGGTCGGGAACGATTATAATCTGGCTTTTATACCGGCGGATTGTACGCCTCCGGCAAAAGAGATGTTCGATCCGAAACAGATGAAGGTCCTTTTTGATCGTGGATATCAGGACGCGGTCAAAGGGTATAAATGGCACAAAGTGCCGCCCGGAATGGAAAATTAATTTGAATATCAGGAATTGGTATTTTCACCTAAAAGAAAGGGGTTGTGTTCGTATGGTCAAGTCGATTCGTTTTGCTGTAGCGCTTTTGGTTGTGGTAAGTATGGTTTTTGGCGGAGGATACGCGTTTGCCTCGACAGCTGCGCAGATAGATCAGAGTGTCAAAAACGCGTTGGACGACCTTTACGCTAAAACGTCGTCCGCGAAGGCACTTGGTGAAAAAGCGAAAGGCATTCTGGTGTTCCCTACTATTATCAAGGCCGGGTTGATATTCGGCGGGCAAGCGGGTGAGGGCGCGCTGCTTTCCGGAGGAAAAACTCTCGGCTACTACAATATAATCGCCGGTTCATACGGTTGGCAGGCGGGGGTTCAGACCTTCGGCTATGTTTTGTTTTTTATGGACGATGCTGATCTTGAATATCTTTACAACAGTAACGGCTGGGAAATAGGTGTTGGGCCGAATATCACGGTTGTGGAGGCCGGTGCCGCGGCGTCGTTGTCGACCACTACCGTGAATAAAGGTATTTATGCCTTCTTTTTTGATCAAAAAGGGCTAATGGGAGGTCTTGGCCTAGAAGGGTCTAAGATCAGTCTGATCAATCCGCCAAAAAAATGAGTTAAAAATCAAGGAAGAGAGCAATAATGGGCCATAATAAACATGAAATACCGTCTTTAGGTTTTTGCCGTATAGATTCGCCGCTGATCGATAGCTTACCGGTCGATGACGCGGAAAAGATCTTTATGAAGGAAGACGACAAGATCTTGCTGAATATACGATGCGCCGCCGACGAACGGGAAGATAAATGCGCTGATCCTTCCGTTCTTTCCCTGGAAAGGTCGGGGCCCAGGGAGAAAATATTTTTTGATCCCAAAAAGACAAAAGCCGCCATTGTGACGTGCGGAGGCATATGCCCCGGACTTAATGATGTCATAAGGTCAATAACGATGACGCTTTTTTATCGTTATGGTGTCACGGAAATATTGGGGATACGCAATGGTTATCAGGGGCTTGTTAAAAGATCCGGTCTTGAACCGATGAAACTTGACGTAGACATAGTGGATCATATAAATCACACGGGGGGGACGATACTCGGGACATCGCGAGGAGAACAGGACGCCGATGAGATGCTGGATTTTATTGTGGAAAACAAGATCAATCAGCTTTTTGTTATCGGGGGCGATGGTACGATGCGCGGAGCGATAAAGATAGCCGAGGCCGCGGAAAAAAGAAAGATCGAACTAAGCGTAGCCGGTATCCCGAAGACCGTTGATAACGATATTTTGTACATCGACAGGAGTTTCGGGTTCATAACCGCCAGTTCTATGGCCGGCGATGTCGTTGAAACAGCGCACAATGAGGCTAAATCGCAGAATAACGGCGTGGGGCTTGTTAAGCTTATGGGGCGTAATTCGGGTTTTATAGCCTGTCTTGCCGCGCTCGCGTCCGGGAACGCTAATTTTGTCCTTATCCCGGAAGTCCCTTTTGATCTGGAAGGGGAAAAAGGTTTTTTGCGCGTTCTTGAGGAAAGATTGAAACGCCGCCATCATGCGGTGGTACTTGTCGCGGAAGGCGCGGGGCAGGAACATATCTCCTCGACGGGGAAAGAAGAGAAAGACGCTTCCGGTAATATAAAATTCAAGGATATCGGGGTTTTTCTGCGAGACCGTATCAATGATCATTTCAGATCGCGTAATATTGAGATCAATCTTAAATATATCGATCCCAGCTATATCGTTCGTGCAATAGGGACTTCGCCTATTGATAGCATATATTGCTATAGCTTGGGCAAGAATGCCGTGCATGCCGCTATGTCCGGGAAAACAAAGCTTGTTGTTGGAATGGTGCACAACGAGTTCGTGCATATCCCGATGTCGCTTATAACACGCGGCAGACGCAAGGTGGATCATAAGGGTGAATTATGGTTCTCAGTCCTTGAGTGTACCGGCCAGCCCGCCGAGTTCCGCAATTAGAAGTTGTTTTTATCCTTTACAAAACAACCGATATTGTGTATGTTCATTTATCCGTAAAAACGGGGAATTGTAAGGGTTTTTGATTCTCCTTTGCGGAAAACACCGGGTTTTAACCCGGAGAGTTTCATTTAATACTATCGGGAGAAATAATGATATCGGCAAAAGGTGTATCGCTGCAATTCGGTAAACGCGTTCTTTTTTCGGATGTGAACATCACGTTTGCGAAAGGTAACTGTTATGGTTTGATAGGAGCTAACGGCTCCGGGAAGTCAACATTTCTAAAGATCCTCTCGGGTGAGATGGAATCCACAAAAGGGAATATAGAGGTGACCCCCGGAGAACGTATATCGGTTCTTCGTCAGGACCAATTCGCGTTCGATGAGTATACCGTATTGACCACGGTCATAATGGGATATAAAAAACTTTACGATATTATTCAGGAGCGTGAAAAGCTTTACGCTAAACCTGATTTCTCCGAGGCCGACGGCAATTATGCCTCGGAACTGGAAGGAAAATTCGCCGATATGGACGGATGGAACGCGGAATCGGGCGTGGTGAGGCTTCTGAGCCATCTGGGGATACCGGAAGAATTGAAAGATATACAGATGAAGAATCTCGAAGCTGGGCAGAAGATCCGCGTGCTTCTCGCGCAGGCGCTGTTTGGTAATCCGGACATATTGCTTCTGGACGAACCGACGAACCATCTTGATGTCGAGACGAGTATGTGGCTCGAGGAATTTTTATGCGACTTCGAGAATATCGCGATAGTCGTTTCACACGACAGGCATTTTCTAGACAAGGTTTGTACGCACATCGCGGATATAGATTACGGCGGGATAAAACTTTATCCCGGCAATTATACTTTTTGGTTTGAGTCGAGTCAGCTGGCCCTTAGACAGCGCGCCGAGACCAATAAAAAAATAGCCGATAAGCGTAAAGAGCTCTTGGAATTTATCGCGAGGTTCAGCGCGAACGCTTCAAAGGCCAAACAGGCGACAAGCCGTAAAAAAAGTCTGGAAAAACTCGTTATAGACGATATCCAGCCGTCTTCAAGGAAATATCCGTTCATAAATTTTGAACAGGAACGCGAGGCGGGGAATAATATTCTGGCCATAGAGGGACTTTCGAAATCCGTGGACGGTCAGATCATGTTCGACAATTTTTCTATGACAATGAACAAAGGGGATAAAGTCGCTTTTGTCGGGCATAAAGATCTATCTAAGACGGTGCTTTTCCAGATCTTGATGGGGGAAATTACGCCGGACAAAGGAAGCTTTAAATGGGGCGTTTCGACGAAACAGTCATATTATCCGAAAGACAATTCGGAATATTTTAAAGTGGATATGAACCTTGTCGAATGGCTAGGGCAATATACGACTAATACGCTGGAGACTTTTCTTCGCGGATTTTTGGGACGAGTTCTGTTTTCCGGAGAAGAAACGCAGAAACCGGTCAATGTTCTGTCCGGAGGGGAAAAAGTCCGATGTATGCTGGCGCGTATGATGCTTGTGCAGGCGAATGTGCTGGTGCTGGACGAACCGACTAACCACCTGGATCTTGAATCTATTACGGCGCTTAACGAGGGGATGGAAAGATTTAAAGGTACTTTGTTGTTTTCCTCGCATGACCACCAGCTTGTTCAGAGCGTTGCGAATCGAATAGTTGAGATCACTCCAAAAGGATATATCGATCGGGCTGGAACCACATATGATGAATATCTCTCAGACGAGAATATCCACGAACGCCGTAAATTATTATATTGAACCCGTGAACCGGGGACGTTTCCAAAAATAATCGGACATCTGTCCCGGATCCGATCTTACATCTGTCCCGGTTTCAATCCCAAACCTGTCCCCGCATTGAACTCAGACCTGTCCCGTATCGGGTGTTTCTTTACGAAATAATTTGTAAAACCTCCATAGTGCTGTAAATTATATTAAGTGCGACATTGTTGCGTATAAGTCGGTAATGGGGATTAATAAAGAATGTAAACAGGAGGGGTGAAATGAAGAAGATAATAGTTGCTGTTTTTTTATTGGCTTTTGTGCTTACCAGTGTTTCAGCTTACGCGGGTGAATCCTTTTTTCAGGGGCTTGCCGACGCGATAAACGGTAAGAGTGGATGTAAAACCACATGTTCGTCGGCCGCTAAAGATACCAAGGCCGCTGACGCGAAATGCGCTAAAAAATAAACAAAACATCTTGGTTAAGATGAAGAGGGGTGGAGCATTCCACCCCTCTTGTTTTTTAGTAGCAGCGTTTGCGATTTTGAGCTTCAACCTGCACTTTTATAGCTACATCGGGCAGGTTTCATTTGCCTTTTCATTTTTATCCTTCCGGTGTTTGATTCGTGCTGAAGTGTAAAATATTTTTAATCGGATAACGGCAAATTCCACCTGCCCGACGTAGCTAATTATATTACCGGCTATGAGATTATTCTCAAACCGGGTTTGCGCTCAAAGCCAAACCCCACAAGTTCGCAACGTTTGCGATTTTGATCTCCAACCCGTATCCAGTATAGCTACATCAGTCAGGTTCCATTTGCCTTTTCATTTTTATCCTTCCGGCGTTTGATTCGCGCTGAAGCGTAATTTATTTATAATCGGATAACGGCAAATTCCACCTGCCCGACGTAGCTAATTAAGATGGCTGGCTATGCGATTATTCTCAAACCAGGTTTGCGCTCAAAGCCAAACCCCACAAAATCGCAAACGTTGATGGTTGTTGTTGCGATCTAGCATGCTTTTTGTTATAATAACCTAAAATATATAAGTATAACTACCACATACATATGCGAATATTTCGTAAATACAGGAAGTTTACTGCGATATTTTGTACGATAGCCTTTATTTTTGTTAACGAAACTGGCTATGCGTTAGCCCCATGGCTTGCTTTTCAAAGTCCCGCCATTTCACGGGAAATTAGTTTTGCCCTGGAACACAGCCACATTATCTACGCGAAAAGTCCGGAAGACATACAATATTTAAAAGACCATAATAATGCCAAGGCCATGCTTCGCGAAGACGGCAAATATCTAGTTGATGCGGCGTACGAGGATGCGACTAAAATTGTGGAACTTATCCGCCTGATCATCCATGAAGATGTTGAAGCGTATATGCAGATTCTGGCCAAAAGTAAAGAACGGTATAAGTATACAAGCATAAAGGAACTTTTTGCCAGAAGTAATGTGTGTCAGGCCTATTACGATCTGTGCTTCGGTGGGAAGGAACCGTATCTTGATGAAGAGATGATGCTTAACGATATGGTCGCTAAGGCACTGGAACTTGAATTTGTGAACAAATACAAAGTGTTTCAGGATCAAGAAGTAATAGATCCCGTTACCCGCGATCTGGAAGATAAGTTTTATGCGCAAGTAGCGCCTTTGATCCGATTTGGGCAGTATTTTAGACATGGCTTGTATGTTTCCCCCGAAGATTCGTTAATAAGGAAAAACCGTATAAGGAAAGCGATCTCTAAGGGGTTTGTTTTTAGGCGCGCTGCCAGTTCCGCCTATGACCAGGGATTAGAAGAGTCCGAATACACTCGGATGCAAGATGTGAACCGGGACGATATAATTTATCTGCTTCTCGCGCTTGGACACGACAAGAAACCTTTTAAATTTCAGGATATCGTGAACAATATAAAGGATGACCTGGGATATGATTATGTGGATGAGGGCGAGCTTATTATTATGCTGAAAGAGCTTAAAGCCCAGAAAATAATAAAAAATCACAGCGCTAAGGATACGTATGTTATCAATAAAGGCCGGACTGCGGAAACAACGGTATATGATAGCGCCAATGTAACCTTTAAAGAAAAAGATGCCGAGGCTCTGGCGAAAAAAATTGAAAAAGCGGAAAGAGAAAAAATCGAAGCGGCATTACCTTCGCATCCCGCGCAAAATTTTTCACCGTTTGATCTAGTGGTGTTCCTGCATATCACCGGGATAGGGGCAAGGAGTTTCAGTATCGGTGAATATGTGGAAAGGGTAAACGAAATATACGCTGATTTTGTGCCGCAAAGGGAAAGGCTAAGGTTCCTGTTCAGAGAATCCATAGAAACGGGTCTTATAAAAAAAGTCGATGGTGAGCACGGTAAATATATTATTACCTGTGACGTTGAGAAAATACTTGCCGACAAGGACCTTTTGTCTGCTTTGAGTTTTTCCCCGGACGATCTTAAAAAGAAAGTTAGCGGCGAAAGCGTCGCTCCAAGAAAAACATCGCGCCGGTCAAAAAGAACGGATAAAAAAGAAAGGGTTCGGGCTGAAAAAATAACCGCACAAGATTCGCCCTTTAGAGCCTTAGGAGCGAAAAATCGTACGGAAAGAATGGAAGATATGCTTCCTGCCGGGCCGGATGGCACTCCAATCTTAAAGAAAACCATAGGCAAGTTATTAACAGATAATCTTCTTCTAGGTGGCGCCAACAATTTTGAACTGTCACAGGTTGAGAACGCGCGTAATGTTTTGCGGGATATGAAACGTTTTAGGTACCGGTTTGTCACGCGTGACGGCGAGGCTATGTTCGTCAGACGTTTTGTCGGGGGCCTTCGTTCGGAAGCGGATATGAAGGAAAGTTTTGATATAACAAGGGGCATAGCTGCGCTTGACAATGAAAATTTTAGGCGGCTTGTTGATTTGCTGGACGAGATCGCAGCATTAACGAATCCTTACATGGTTTTTAGCCGTAGCGAGATAAAAGGAACCTTTGTGGAGATATTATTGTCCGAATATAAGGAAAGTCTTAAAATGCGGGATGGGAATATAGTTCCGGACGAAGGAAATTATTATTTGAAGATCATTGACGAGAAGACGGTGATGATAAAATATAAAATATCCGAAGATCCAATGGAGTGCGCAAAAGCGGCGCGTGCAAAATATGGCCAATCCGTTACTGCCAGGGATCGAGCTTTTGCTGAACGTATTGTCTCTTTACGCGACATGAAAACACCGGAAAGGATTGAAATGTTGCGCAAAGCGTTTGAAGGCGCATGCGCTATACTGAATGAAAATGTTTTAAATGCAGAGAATTCCCAACTATTGTCTTTTCTTTACGCGATCAGGTCATTGCAGGAGACCGGTGCATGGGGGAAAATTGTTACTGTTATAGATAAAAAAACAGCACTCGACGCGAAATGTGTAGATTATGCCAGCGGTGCGAAACTTTTGAGTTATAAACAGGGCGGAGATTTTGAAGATATCTATGTTGAGGGGGAGGCACAGAATAGTGCATTGTACGAGCCTTACGGAAGACAGAAACGTAATGAAATTGGATATGCGATAAATGTCCATTCTTATAAGGTCAATGACGACCATTACTCCGGATTGAGCCTTAATGACCTCACGGGTTTTTTGGATTTTTATATCGCCCAGGCCAGACTTTTAAGGGCCAAGACACGTATTGTTGAAAAAGATACGCTAAAGGTATATCGCCGTCCAGGGAGAGACGGTGTGCATGTAACCTTGCCTTATATAAGCCGTAATAACGATGGGATAATGGTAAAAGAAGGGCATATGCTGGGAGAAGAAAATGTCGGGGATCGTTTGTTTAGGGATAAACTGGCATTTTTACGTAAAAAAATGTATATGGCTATAGGCCATAGTAGGAAGAAAAATGCTGAAAACGCATCGGAAACGGCGATAAATTTCGATAAAACATTTTTAGATGCTGCGGTCGATAAATTTAGAGAACAAGTGAAGCTTGACCCCGCTATGGTGAAAATTGAAAGTGAAAACGTATCGTGGGGAGAAGATGGAGTATCTGAAAGGCAGACATTAAATGCTGTTAGCGAGATAATGCAATATAACGAATCCGACGCATATATGGCAAAGAATGCTGACCACTGGAGTAGTGAGGCCGCGCTGGAAATAATGTCATTTTGTGACAATATGGTGTTATTGGAGGATATCGCCTGTCAATTGGACGGGATGCCGGAGATAACGGATATATTAAAAAACACGGAACAAAAACCGGCGAGTGAAAAAGAGGAAAAAATAATTGATATCCTTTTGCGCGGAGACCTTAATGCGCAAGATAATGAGTTCTATGCCGGGCTTGACGAGCGTTTACTGATGCGTGCCGCTAGAAAGGCCATGATACGCGATGGCTTCCGGCATATACCCGAAATAGGTATAAATCTTTACACGATAAGATATGTTTGCAGATATAAGGCTTCTAATAAATATGTTGTAGCGAATGCAAAATTTCCATTATCTAACCTTGCTTTTATAGCTTTAGACCAGATCTCTTCACTGCGGGCGGATATGTTGAATAAAGACGGCGAAAAATTGCCGGCTGGATATAACCAATTTGTTGACGTAAAAAACTCTGTTAATACTGTGTATCCGGAAAAAGAGACAAGTAATACGTTTTTGTTCCATAAGCTTGCGTTCGCCGGAAGTATAGTGCCGGCCAGGGAGTTTTCCATGGGAAGATATAGACCCCAAACTCTTTTTTCAAAAGATATAAAGGGGAGTATCGCCGAAGGTACAAGCGGATTTACGAGCATACTTAAAGAAAGCCAGGAGTTAGCCCAAAATGCCGATAACGTGGACGGTTTTGAATCTGTTGTATATATGGAGTCCGGCCTGTTTGCGGGTAGGACTGATGCTCGCACAAGCCGGGCTTTTTTGCGTGCCATAAAGAATGCTCTGACGGCGTATGGTTTTAAAGTGGTCGAAATGGGCAGCTTGGGAAACAGGAATAAAGCGGAAGTGATGGCCGAAAAGTTTTACGGATATTTGATCAAGGCGCGAATGAAAAACTGGCCGGCTTTAAAGACAATGTCGATCTACGCGCGTAAATTGCTGGGTATTGACCTTGATGAAGAGGATCTTGTAGCAGCCGATGCCGAAAAATTGAATAAGCCTAAGCATTTCTATTCGTGGAAAACTGCCGAATGGGCCGAGCTTTTTGGCCTAAAGGAATATGAATATGCCGGATTAAAAAGGAAGGACAAAGAACGAATGATGCAACACCGGGATCCTAGAACATCTGAAAATGCGGTTCTGCAAGCAATATTTGGCAGGGATCCCATCCCGGACGGTTTTTATGATGAATCTTCCGGCAGAGGGAGAAATAATGTTAATGGAACCCCAAACGCTGATTGGTTCTTCGGTGCAAAGGGAAGGGATGCAGATAAAGCAGCTTTAGAATTTAAAAGGTTTAGAGGCCAGCATCCTTTACTTTATAACATGCTTTTTCCAAAACCCGGCCGTGCCGTTCAGAATCTTTCACTTTTAAAAAGCCTGGCGGCAAAAAATAAGAATAGCCGGCAACAAATAAAAAAATCATTAAAGACATTATCAGCTTTAATTGGATCAAGCCAGCAAAATGGTGTTTTAGAAGAAATAAGTTTAAATGAGACTGATGGGATTGTTGATTTAAATGGCTTTTATATGTATGAGAGAGTATCTGAAGGTGCTTATGATATCTTTTCATCGTTACAAAGCGCGCATGCTATAGAACCGGTTGACAATAATTTACATGGCAACTTTGGAAGGTTGGTTGTTAGCGAGGAAAGTTTACATGCTGTGCGGGAAGCTATAAAGCGAATGGAACGGTATGAACATGAGGATGATCTAGATCGAAGGGATTATGATGGCGATTTGAGTGAGGAGGATCAAGGGCATGACAATGGCGCAGATACCCCCTGCACGAGAATTCTAAGAAATTATGAGAGGTATATAACGGCAAAACTTGAGAATCAGGATATGTTCTCAAAATTCTATCGTAATGAAACCAGGTTATTTTTAGCCGCTGTCAGACAATTTGCGACGCTTACAAAAAATCTGTCGTTTGAAGAAAAAGATTGGTGTTTTTATATGAATAAATTTTTGTCGGAGATCATAAAAGATAACAAGATCTCCGACAACATACGGGCGTTAGCTGTTACTATCAATGTTCTGGAAGACGCTATTAGTACAGTTGATCTTATGGAGGAGCGTTCGGGCGTTCTCCCGGAAATATCTGCTTCTGTAGCTAACGGCGGAGAGATGGATACTAAAGGGATAGCGCATCCTGCGATAGATAAGAAAACTGCTGTGCGGAATGACATAAAGGTTGAGGCCGGGAAGACGATTTTTCTTGTAGGACCGAATGCGTCGGGGAAAACAGTTTTGCTTAAATCGATTATCAGCGCCGCAGCGGGGATGTCTTCCGGCACGCCGGTAGTTGCGGACAAAATATCGGGTTCCGCTTTCAAACATGTTCTTCTACTTTCGCCCGAGTCGTTCTTTAAATGGGAAGAGACCAAAAAACCGGATCCTTTCGAGATCTTTCTGGCCAGAACAAGATACGCCATAGAAAATGCGGATAAAGATACGATAGTTATTATTGACGAACTTGGGGTAGGATGTGACGACGCTCTGATAGCCCCGTTCTATTGCGCGGCCATTGAGGCTATAGCGGCGACTGGCGCGGCGCTGGTAGTAGCGTCGCATCGAGAGGATCTATTAAGCACTATTTCCGGCAGGGTGAATAATGTGAGCGTGTATGAGAGTGTTACGGATGAAAATGGTATACCGACTTACAAGTTTAAAGAGACGCAGATCGTGACGGATATGGGTAAACATGGCCTTGCTGCCGCTAAAAAAATGGGCTGGAAATTGATGGCATATTTGTCCGTGAATCCGGTGGAAATGTTAAGAAAGATGTACGAGTTTTGCGGCAGCGGTAAAATTTCAGAAGGGGATCTTGCCGAAAATATGGAGATAATGGGGTTTGAGAACGATCTAGGTGTCCTTAAAGCGGCGATGCGATTTCTTGTTTCGGCGGGGATAGTGACAAAAGATAACGAGGGGTATGCTATCGCCGACTACATCATTGGTGATAAAGACGAAGCCAGTGAAAATATCGGGCTTATATACGATATGGAAACTCCGGGAGGCGAACCCATATCCGAATCAGAATTGGATGCAAAAGACGCGCGGTATTTTAAAGAAAAGACCGCGCTTATGTTTTCACAAAAAGATATCAGCAATATATTAGGCGAAGGGCCGCATGATACGAAAATCCTCAAGGTGTGGAGCGGATATGCCTCGACAGATAGGGATAGAAAAATGCTGCAGCTTATAAGGGCTTATGGTAAGGAGAATGGGTACGAGATAAATTTTGGGAATATTACGGAAAACGACGAATCTATAAAAGAGATGGTTGATTTTGCTATAAGCGGCGAGGGGCGATCCGGCTTAGCGGTTACGATCATTCCGCTAGATCATCCATATGTTAGAGAACATTTGGCGGCGCTAAAAAGTTCTCGCGTGATCTTTATGGATATAGAACGAAAAGGATTTTCGGAAGAGAGCTTTACCCAGTTAATCGGCATTGTAGGAGCGGGGATAGCGTATTTACAGGATAAAGATAATGTGTTCAGACATTTATATCGCATTCTTACAGGTAAGGATACAAATATAACCCTCGAAGAACTTAGAAAAGATCCCGCAAAAATAGTTTTTATGATCAAACCGGCCGAAATATACGATCCGGAGCAGCTTGCGGATCTATACCGTAATGCCGAAATGTTCCTCACCAAGGCATAAAGCAGCGTTTGCGATTTTGAGCTTCAACCTGCACTTTTATAGCTACATCGGGCAGGTTTCATTTGCCTTTTCATTTTTATCCTTCCGGTGTTTGATTCGTGCTGAAGTGTAAAATATTTTTAATCGGATAACGGCAAATTCCACTTGCCCGACGTAGCTAATTATATTACCGGCTATGAGATTATTCTCAAACCAGGTTTGCGTTCAACATTAAACCCGGGTTTTTGGGCGTGGTTTCTCTTGTTTTGATAAATGATAGAAGGTATATTCGATACGGCTAACAACAAGGAGCGGGTAATGGATATTTCTATTCGGAATATGTCGCGTCAGGATATGGATACCGCGGTGGAATGGGCGGCTATCGAAGGATGGAATCCCGGCATGCATGATGCCGAGATCTTTTATAATTTTGATCCGGATGGTTTTTTTATGGCGTATATCGGGGATAAGCCGGTTGGGGCGATTTCCGCCGTTACATACGGCTATACGTACGGGTTCATAGGATTTTTTATCGTGCTTCCGGAATACAGGGGGCATAGGGCCGGGATAGAGCTTGGCCGTACAGGTATGGAAAGGTTGTGGGATCGGAATGTTGGGATAGATGGGGTTGAGAATAAAATTAAAACGTACGGCCAATACGGTTTTAAAATAGCTTACAATAACGTGCGTTTTGAGGGGGTCGCGTCTCTGGAACATTCCGCCGGAAGAGAGGTGTTGGACGCGAGGGATGTCCCGCTGGGGAAAATAGCCGCTTATGACGCTAAATATTTTTCGCTACCGCGTGAAAAATTTTTGGCGAGATGGATCATACAGCCGGAGGGCGCGGCTTGTTGCGTCGAACACGATGGGAACATCACCGGATTCGGGGTTATGCGCCCTTGTCGAAATGGATATAAAATAGGTCCGCTTTTTGCTGATAACGAAAGATCTGCGGAGGAGATATTCCTGTCGCTCGTGTCAAAATTAAAGCCTGGGACGCCGTATTATCTCGATATTCCGGCTGTTAATCGCCACGCGTTAGCGCTTGTGCATAAACATAATATGAACCCTGTTTTTAAAACCGCTCGCATGTATAATCGTGAGATACCGGATATCCCGGTAGAAGGCATATATGGGGTGACCAGTTTTGAGCTGGGGTAATGGTCGGAGGCCGTTCTTGTTAATGTGCTTGAAGGACGTCCCCGTTAATGTATAATATTGATACTATGAATTCAGGAAAAACTAGACCAATAGGGGTTTTTGATTCTGGCGTCGGCGGGCTTACTGTAGTCCGGGGCATACGGGAAAATCTGCCCGGCGAGGATATTATTTATTTTGGTGATACCGCGCGCGTACCCTATGGAAATAAATCCAGTGCGACGATCAAACGGTTTTCCCGCGAGATAATAAATTTTCTTCTTGAGAAAAACGTAAAACTGATAGTCGCCGCGTGCAACACCGCATCAAGTTTGGCTATCCCGGGTTTTCAAAAACAGTATATAGTCCCTGTTATCGGCGTGATACGGTCCGGGGCGGAAGAAGCTGCTGCCGCTACAAAGAACAAAAGGATAGGCGTTATAGGCACGACCTCTACCATCGCGAGTGGAGCGTATGAAAAAGAGCTGCGGAGAACTGATCCTTCCTGTAAACTTTTTTCCAAAAGTTGTCCGCTCTTTGTGCCTCTTGTAGAGAACGGTATGTTCAACGATAAAGTCACGTTTGAGATGGCCTCGCGTTACCTTGAATATTTCAAGAACAAAAATATCGATACGCTTATTTTGGGGTGTACGCATTATCCTCTTCTAAAAACGACGATACAAAAAATAATGAAAAATGTTACATTGATAGATTCGGGCTATAGCGTCGCCCGTACGGTGGCGGAACTTTTGGCCGTTCTGGAGCTGAGGTCCATTAAGCCAGCGGGCAGATCTTATCTGAAATGTTACGTCAGCGATGACGCCAAAGGGTTCGATAAAATCGCGCATGTTTTTCTGAAAGAGAAGATCACCGCTAAGAAGGCTGTTTTATGAAGCAAAGAATAGTACCTGCCGATCGCATAAAAGACGAGGTCAGTAAACTTTTAATTAAAGCTAATACCGTGCTTCGTCCGGATGTGTTCAAATGTATAAAGATACTTCATGCCAATGAAACGTCTCCCCGTGCGAAAAATATGCTCAAAATCCTGATCGAGAACGCGGAGATAGCAAAAAAAGAGAAGATAGCGATATGCCAGGATACGGGCATGGCTTGTGTGTTCATAGACCTTGGCGCAGATGTTAAAGTCCGCGGCGATCTTTTAAATGCTGTTAACGCTGGTGTTAAGGAAGCATATCTGAAAGGCAATTTCAGAAAGTCCGTCGTTTGCGATCCTATTCTTAGAAAAAATACGAACACAAATACGCCGGCCGTTATTCATGTGGATATCGTGAAAGGCGATAGAATAAAGATCTCCGTTATGCCGAAAGGTTTTGGATCGGAGAATAAAGGTAAAATCTTCATGTTGAACCCGACTGTTACGCGGGAAAATATTGTGGATATATGTGTGAACGCTATTAAACAAGCCGGCCCTGACGCTTGTCCTCCATATGTTGTGGGTATCGGTCTCGGCGGGACAATGGAGAGAAGCGCGTATCTCGCGAAAAAAGCGCTTCTTGGCGCGCTTGGAGAACGCAATAGGAAGAAACATATCGCACTGATTGAAAGAGAAATAATATCAAGGGCGAACGGTTTGAAAATAGGGGTTATGGGATTAGGCGGGAGATCAACGGTGATGGACGTTAAAATACTGGAAGACGCGACGCATATAGCAGGGTTGCCGCTTGCGATTAACTTTTCGTGTCATGCTTTGCGCAGCGCGTCGGAGGTTATTTAGATCGGATCTGAAATGAAGAACATGATAAGTCCGCTAAAAGAAAAAGATATCAAGGCGCTTCGTGCTGGAGACGAGGTCAGTCTCTCTGGTGTTATTTTGACCGCCCGGGATCAGGCGCATTTGCGTCTTTGCGAGCTGGTGCGTAAGGGTAAGCCTTTTCCGGTTGATATAAAAGGCCAGGTGATTTATTACTGCGGGCCAACGCCGGCAGGTGGGAGTGTTATCGGGGCTTGTGGACCTACAACGTCATCCAGAATGGATGAATTTACCCCGGAACTTTTGGAACTCGGATTGAAAGGTATGATAGGAAAAGGCAAACGTTCCCGTGAGGTCAGAGAATCCATACGGGACGAGAAGGCCGTTTATTTTGTGGCGCCTGCCGGAGCCGGGGCGTATCTGAGCAAAAGGGTGAGGACTTGTGAAGTAGTGGCTTTCGAGGATCTTGGGCCGGAGGCGATATATCGTTTAGAAGTTGAAAATTTTCCGTTGATAGTGGCGATTGATAGTTTGGGTAATGATATTTATGAAAACATATAAAAAGAAGGGGTATGAAAAATGCGTAACGACGGACGTTCACTTTTGGAAATGAGGGACATAAAAATAACCCCGAATTATATCAAATACGCCGAAGGTTCATGTTTGATAGAGGTTGGAAATACTAAGGTTATTTGTACCGCGAGTATCGAGGAAGGGGTGCCTTCGTTCCTGAAAGGTCAGGGCAAGGGGTGGATCACAGCCGAATACGACATGATTCCCCGTTCATGTAAAACACGGGTTCCGCGAGAGTCGTCTAAAGGTAAAAAAGGCGGGCGTACGCATGAGATACAAAGATTGATCGGGCGGTCAATGCGCGCGGCGTGCGATATGGTTAAACTCGGGGAACGAACCGTGTGGATAGATTGTGATGTGATACAGGCGGATGGAGGGACCAGATGCGCGAGCATAACCGGTAGTTTTGTCGCTCTTGTTCTTGCCGTTGATAAACTTTGTAGAGAGAAAGGGATAAAGGCCCTTCCAATAAAAAATATGATAGCCGCGGTCAGCGTAGGCGTAATAGACGGCAAAGTGAACCTTGATTTAGCGTATGACGAGGATTCCCGCGCCGAAGTAGATATGAACGTGGTTATGACCGACAAGGGTGAATTTGTGGAAGTGCAGGGAACGGCAGAGGGGATGACGTTCGGTAAAAAACAGCTGGATTCGATGATAAGCGCCGCTGAAAAGGGGATAAAAGCCCTTATGAAAAACCAGCGTGAGAAACTTAAAGGAATTTTAAGGTAATTAAGGTATAATTGGAGTGCGAAAGGGGAAGTGTTTATGACAAAATTGCTTGTTGCTACTTTCAATAAGAAAAAAAGAGCGGAGATCAGGTCTCTTCTTAAGACTTTTAAAGGCATAAGGGTGATGAACCTTGAGGACATTCGTCTCGCGCCGCCTATGATAATTGAAGATGGTAAGACCTTTCGGGAGAATGCCGTAAAAAAGGCGCTTACGATGTCCAGATTCTTTGACGGGCTTGTGATAGCCGATGATTCCGGACTTGAGGTAGAAGCGCTTGGAGGTAAACCGGGAGTGAGGTCTGCCAGATTCTCCAGAAAGAACGCTACCGATGAGGAGAATAACGCTAAGTTGCTCAGTCTTTTAGATAACATTCCGGATGAACACCGCGCCGCGCGATTTGTCTGCCATATCGCCCTTGCTAAGCAGGGAAAACTTTTAGATAGTTTTGAGGGAGTGGTGGATGGAAAAGTGCTCTCTATCCCGCAGGGCGCGAACGGCTTTGGATATGATCCGCTTTTTGTTCCCAAAAAGCATGAAGAAACATTTGCTGAAATGTCGGATGACGAGAAAAATAAAATAAGTCACCGCGCGATGGCGCTCAAGAAGCTCAAAAAAGTCATCAAAAAATATCTTGATTAATAGTTTATAGGGACGCCCTGCTAATCAAGGTGCCTACGCAACAAGAACATTCGCGTATTGCAAGGGTTTTATAATTTAAGACCATTCAAGCATAGCAACGGCGGGCATGCCGATTCGCCTTTTCATTGTCAACTGCGAGGAATGAAGCGACGACAAGTCCTCCAAAGCCAATCCCTACAAAATATATACCGTCTCCCGATTAGGTGTCGTGCGTCATCCTGCGCGTTTCGAGAAAAGCCCTGTTATTTTTATTCTCCCGGCGTTCGCCTAGCGTAGATGCGTAATTTACTTTTATCTATTGTGGGCTTTTCTCTCCAATGCTGTTATGTAAAGTGTCAAGCTTCCGGCTAAGACATAGAGTCTCCCTCTTATAAAGTTATACGCAATAAAACCAATAACTTACTGTTATTCGTGGCAAC
>Ga0209099_1001143_pt1 | contig 28173 bp, 24 predicted proteins | sample AD_JPNHW2_MetaG_FD_184430 | JGI IMG/M metagenome (GOLD analysis project Ga0209099, IMG submission 184430) | Active sludge microbial communities of municipal wastewater-treating anaerobic digesters from Japan - AD_JPNHW2_MetaG (SPAdes) (version 2) | ecosystem: Engineered > Bioreactor > Anaerobic... | reverse complement strand
GCCGGCATTCATCCGGAAGCCGGCGGGTAATTCAATATCGTTTTCAACAAAAATAGCCGATTCATTACTGAAGATGTATTCTTTATCCGGATTATCTCCCATATCCGATTTATAGGAATAGTTCGGTAAATGAAACAACAACGAGGACTTTGCCCCGAAATTTACTTTCCATTTGTCAACAGGAAAATATTTCCATACCGATTGTACCGATATATCCTGAACCGTCGAAAAATCACGGCTTACAACTTCATTCAGCGCACCGGCTTCCCGGTATTCAAATTTCTGCCGTGTACTCACACGGTACCGTGAATATGAGACGGTTTGTTCAGAAAAGATTTTGTGATTAATAACATGTTTCCAGTTTGCGGAGGTGAGCCAGTTTCCCCACACATATTTCAACCGGTTTTTTTCATCATTGAAAACTGTTTTTTTCGACCAAAAATTCAGGTAATCATCACCCTGATATATATTCAGATGAAAGCTGTTTTTATCATCTTTTTTCCATGAAACCTTGCCATTCGCATCATGGAAACCATAGGCGATAATGGAAGTGTTCCCTTGTCCGGCTGAAGAAAGCGCTATTGAAAACAATTCGTAGAAAGTTTTGCGCCCGGTGAAAATATAACTTGCTTTTTTTGATAGCGGACCTTCAAGGGTAAGCGAAAAGTCGGTTACTCCCAGCGAGTATGACCCCTTCCTCCCGGCGGTATTCCCTTCTTTCTGGGTAATGTCGACTACCGATGAAAGTTTTCCTCCGTATCTGGCCGGGAATCCGCCTTTATAAATATCGAGGTTGTTGATGATATCGGGATTGAAAACCGACATGAAACCACCCAGATGGTTGACATAAATCAGGGAAACATTATCGAGCAGGTAAAGGTTCTCACCGGGATTTCCGCCCCGCACCAGGAGCAGCCCCGATCCTTCGCTCTGCCCCTTGATACCCGGCATCAGTTGCGATGCTTTTAAAATGTCGGGCTTGCCTGTCAGCGACGGGATGCGTAACAACTCACGGTTATCAAGCCTGATTACATTGGGTTTGGGATTGTTGTTTGCTATAATGTTCATTTCCTTCAACTGCACCCCCGGAGTAAGTGAAATCTGCAATAATGTATCCTTTTCAGCGCTGATTTTTACAGTCCTGGTAACATATCCCACAAAAGAGATATTGATGAAGGCGGGCATTTTAAGGTTCACGGCAAAATAGCCGTTATTGTCGGTTATTGTTCCGGCGGTATTACTGCTCTCAAGCACATTGGCGCCAATCAGCCTTTCGCCTGTCACCGAATCTCTTACAAAACCCGAAACAGACGTCTGACCTAATGCCTGTATGTTGAAAAAAGTTAAGATCAGCAGAAATATGTAAATCCTGTATTTCATCAGATATATTAATTGGATGGATAAATGGTATCGGAAATCACGGTTGAAAAGGCTGCAAAAATGCCGTATCCGTTTACAACATTCGAATAAAGCGAAAACGCCTGCGTACTGCCCAGCCCGAATTCGGGGAAACGCCCGGCATCATACAGATATTTCTGCTTGACGAACCGGTAGTAATCATAGCTTACAGCCCTGAGTTCAAGCACGTAGGGATAAACATTGTTGCTCCCTCCCGAACGATGGTTCACCACCATGGTATAACAGGTATCGGTGATTGTTTCGTTGCTGAAAAGGTTGAGCGGAAGGCCCTCGTTCAGCAAAACCGGGTCAGTCAGATTGAAAGGTTCGGCTACCCGGTCAGTGCCGTAATCCAGGACATGTATCCTCACTTCAAAATACATTTTTATATCGGGATGGTTACTGAAGGTGAACTTCACGGCCGGATAGGTCAAGCCTTCTTCATCTTTTCCTGCCGCCGGTATGTGGGTAATACCGTAAACCACAGGGGCAGCCGGCACTGTAGTAATGCTGCGGGCTTCATCAAAATACGGCAGCGAAACCCTGCATTCGTAAGTTTTTGAAATTTCGGCTTTCACGGATGAGATATACAATCCGCCGCCTGAAGGTAAAAGCGTGTCTGCAGCCGTTCCGTTAATGTACAACACAACCCGCGCATTATCATTTCCTTTCAGTTCGTTGGTATCGGGCTTAGCGGCAACCGAAACATGAACCCTTATCAGGCTGTCGGCAGCAATAAAGGCGTTGATGACTGGCGCCGGATTAAATTCAGGATATTCTACCGCTGCCTGTTTGCGGCACGATAATGAACATAACAGGATTACACCGAAAAGGAAAATAAACCAGGACTGAATTTTATTGATCATAAACCAAAATCTTGCTTTTAATACTTATACACTATTTAACTTCCCTGCTTTTGAATTTCATTGTCAGTCCATAACGCAAGGCATATGGAGGAACGGGCTCGTAACGGATAAACGCTTTTTCATCAAAATAATCGTAATAACCGTAACTGAATTCAGCAAATATACCCAGCGTCCTTTTTACATAATAAGCAACACCCATACCTACGCCATATTCAAACATATTGCCTCCGGCGGGGTAATTTCCTTTGGGTATATTACAGTAATGTCCGCCGAATTTGGTTGCAATATAGCCGTCAAATCTAAAGTTATCATTCTTCAGGATCAGCGGAACCAGATGAAAATTTGTATTCATACCATAGAAAAATATTGGCTTTGTCCTGCCATAAGCGGACGAGGGCGTTTTATAAATCAATGCTTCAAGTATACCCATTCCAGCGTATAATCCTGTTTCAATATATCTGTTTATACCATAATTTAACTCTGCCCTTAAGGTCGGCACAATAGCGGATCGTTCATCTTTTTTCGGATAATGGGAATAACCAAACCGGAAATAATATTGGTGAAATAAAGCCTTGTTTTCCTCATTCATGTTCTGAGCATTGTTAAGAAGGCAAACAAACATGAACGCGATCAAAGTGAGTATTTTTTTCATTTTAGCATTTGGTTACCGTATGATTGCGTAACGTTGCTTTAACTTGCTCCTGTATTCAGGTTTCATAAAGTATAATAACCACAGCCTTTTTGCACACTTTATAGCAGATAAGGTGTATTGCCCCGGGTTGGGACCTTGTGGCCATTTCCGGGGCAAATTATTTCATAAATTAACGGCTATTTCGTTGTTATCCTGCACTTTAAATTATTTTCTGGCCGGCCAGACCAGTTCTTTTGCCAGTCTATTTTAACTTAACGGTAATTCCGACGATGAGTTTATCATTCCAGTGATATCGGCCAACCGTGCTTCGTTCTTTACCATATTCAATAAAAAGGCCGGCATTTCTCAGTATGCAGAATTCCATTCCCCCGCCCATGAAAAGTTGTAATTCGTACCCATGAGGTATATCATTTTCGTTCCCGGAGAAATAAAAGCCCCCTAATTTTCCTGCCAGATATAAATCAAAACGCAGGCCTTCCTTATGTATCACAAGAGGAAGCGGGTGAAAATTCAAGCTGATGCCAATTAATGGTGTTGTCGCGCTTTCTAAATTGAAATGGGGATGGTTTAATGTGTCACTAAAAGTATATTCATGCCGGACATATTGGGTCATTCCCAAATATGCCCCTGTTTCAATCAGTTTTGATAACCCATAATCAGCCTCCAGGTAAATGTTTCCCGATTTCTTACCATACATATTTGTAAATGGCCCTTGAGAGTAATCAAGTTTGAAATCCCACTTGTCTTTAAGGCAGGTGTTTTGCGCAGCCAGCGGATTGCCGATAAAGCCAAAAAGGCAAGAGGCAATTAAGGAATAAATGATCTTAGTTTTCACAAAAATATATTATTAAAGACACAACAAATTAAATATCATCCACATAATCTAATATCTTGGCTCGTGCGCATGCTGCGCATTGCTATCTTCATTACAAACTTAACAATATTTCCCACATCAAGGAGTGTTCTCCGGCATAATTTATTGTCGGTCCGGATGTGAATGGCTTTCCCTCCCATATTTTGATCCGGCCGGTTATCGGGAAAGCACAAAACAGATTGAAATTTTTCGGGTATTATCCGGATTCACAGCCATAACGTATTCATAACCTTGACCGCGATGTTTTATTAACCGCCCTCCTGTGATAAATTCAAAGGCTCATCCATCCATACTGGTCAAAAACTTTGTTTCTTTGTGAAGACGCATCGTCGTTTCCGAAAACATTAAGGCTTACCATCATGAGTGATATTTCCGTTTATTTCAGGCCGGTCAACACCTTCGAGTTGCCGGCAGCGCCGAATCCATTGTATAAGAGGATGGGCGAAGCGATCGATATTTATTCAGCCGAGGGTAATTTTCCCGATCTTAAAGACATTGACATCGCCCTGATAGGTGTTGAAGAGGACCGCCGCGCCATCGCCAACGAAGGCTGTTCCATGGCTGCCGATTTTGTTAGGGAATACCTCTACCGGCTGTACCCGGGAGATTATCCTTTGCGCATTGCCGACCTCGGCACCCTCATGCGCGGGCACGAGGTGTCAGACACCTATTTTGCCCTGTCAACGGTAGTAAGTGAGCTGGTGAGCAAAAAGATTGTCCCGGTGATTATCGGTGGTGGCCAGGATTTAACCTATGCCGTTTATAAAGCGTACGAAAACCTGAAACATATCATCAATATTGCCGCCGTCGATAACCTTTTCGACCTTGGCGAAGGCGAAGAGCAGATAAATTCACGCAACTATCTCAGTCACATCATACTGCACAAACCCAACTTCCTGTTCAATTTTACCAATATCGGCTATCAGACCTATTTTGTTGACCAGGGCGCTATATCGCTGATGAAGAACCTGTTCTTCGACATCAACAGGCTGGGTATGGCCCGCGCCAACCTTCCGGAAATTGAACCGCTGGTGAGAAACTGCGATGTGCTGTCGTTTGATGTATCCGCCATCCGCCAGACCGATGCTCCCGGTAATGGTAATGCCACGCCAAACGGCTTTTATGGCGAGGAAGCCTGCCAGATCATGCGCTATGCGGGGCTGAGCGAAAAACTTACATGCATGGGCATTTTCGAAGTGAATCCCGCTATCGACCGTCATGGCCAAACGGCACACCTCGTAGCTCAAATGATATGGTACTTCATCGACGGCTTTTACCGCCGCCAGGATGATTTTCCGCATGCCGAATCCGATGATTTTATCAGGTACACCGTACAACTTACCAACCACGACGAAGGAATCATCTTCTACAAAAGCAAGAAAACCGAACGCTGGTGGATGGAGGTGAAATGTACCGAGGACATCAGGCATAAATACATCAGGCATTACATTGTTCCCTGCACCTATGGCGATTACCAGACGGCCTGCAGCGATGAACTGCCCGACCGCTGGTGGCAGGCATATCAGAAATTAATGTAGAAGATTCAGAGCTCGTCTGTAATTCTCAACAAGTATTACAAATAGTGCTTAGAATTCAGAATTCAGGAGTCAGGAGAGAGAGAAAAGTATTCCGGATACCGGCTACTTGCTCCTGTTTTCTTTCCGAATCAGAGTTATCAGACACTCTCTTAAACCGGCACCGGGTATTAATACCTGATGCTCCAGAACGGCGGTTCCTCGGCTGCACGGCGCTCATCGAAATGCTTTTTCAGGATGCCGTAATACTGCGCTTCGTTGATCTTTTTCCCTTTCACTTTCTTTGGCAGGTCCAGTTCGGTGGTGAGGGGCTTCATCTCCACTTTATCGGCAGTAATTACCATGGCACCATCGTTGATATCAATTTCAAGAATCACACCCGGCAAACCGCCAAGCCTTTCGGGACCGGTACTAACCGGTAAATCAAGTGCATACCAGGCAATGATTTTCTGCATCTTCAGTGTATCTTCATAAAAAGCATTCATGCAGATATGCCCGGCAACCTCCTTCATGTCGTTGAGTATCTTCCAGTTAGGAAAATGCAGCGAATCATCAATAATATAAGTTTTCCCGAGGATGTACTCTACTTCATGAATGGTCTGCGTTTCGAAGTTGCGCATGATGGTGTATTCTTCCTTACGCCAGTTGTAACCTTCGTCATCGCGGTCGGCTTTCTCTTCCGAATCTTCAAATTTTGATCCCGAAGGGGAGAACCACAGGTTAGCAAATGATTTATACTCCGAGCGGTTTCCCCACATATACATCATGCGGTCGCGCTGTTGCTTGCTCATGTATTCAACCGCCGCCATCTGCTTAGCCCAGTTGCCGGTTCTCAGGTACCTGATGTACCCTTCGGGTTTCTGGGCAAATGTGTTCACAGCCACCATAACGAGCAGAAGCGTCATCATCAAACCGGTGGAAAAATGAAATCCGGAATTTCTATTTGAATTTATCCTTTTGTTTATCATGGTTTTGTGTGAATTTGATTAATCTGTGAGCAATTATCAGAACATACCCCTGTTTTTGCTCAGTTTATCCTCATAGCCGCGGATGTTATAACTCAGACTGAGCATAAAATATCGCGCGAGCGTGGGAGCCACCGACTGAAGCACATAGTTTGATGTGGCCGTCTGGTCAATGCTTACCCTTTTGTTGAAAATATCAAAGGCGGCAAGCCTGGCCTCAAAACGGTTCTTTTCGCCAATGATACGCCTTACCGACGCATTCCAGATGGGGATGCGGCGGTCGAAATCCCAACGGTCGTTGATATAGACCGTATAATTGAAGCTGCTTTCAAGAAAAGTCTTTTTTACAAACTGCCACTTCAGCGATGCATAAGCGCTATGGTTCTGAATGTTCTGATCCTGATCTTTCTGTATCGAATAGCTTATCTTGTTGTATCCCAGGTTTCCACGCAGGTCAAGGATGAATTTTGGGGAAGGTGTAATATCGAAACTTAACCCGAAATCAATGCCTGTGTTGCTGTTGTCGTTGCGGATGTCGTTCACAAATGAAGCCGATTTTCCGATATTGAAGTTACCGTCAACCCCAACCGAAAGCTTTGTTTTTATAATCGGCAGGTTCGTCCACAATCCCACGTTCAGGTTTTTACCGCCGGAAATATTGTCGGGCCGTGTAATGGTCTGCAATCCAACACCTTCCACCGTTTTTATCCATTGGTTATACACAATCCGGTCATCGCTGAACGAAGCCGACGAATACAGGCTTACATTGGCAAACGACGCCGGGTTCCAGTAGTTGTAACTGAAACTCACACTGTGCTGTCGAGCCGGTTTAAGGTCGGGATTGCCTTCGATAAGGAAATTGCGGTTGCTCGAATTCGGAACCGGTTGCAGGTCGCTTACCGAAGGTTCATCAACATTGTAAGTGTAATCTAACGACAAGTACATGTTGTTAGGCATTTCATAATTCACGTCTAACTTAGGCACCCAGTTGTTGAAAGTCCGTTTGAGTTCGGGGGCTAGCAATGGTAAACTCTCGTCCAGCGAGTATTTGCCTTTTAATTGCAATTGCTGAATGGCCAGGCCTGCCGATGCATTAAAACCATTGTTGGAGTAACGGATGCTTGATCCTAACCGGTTATATAATGTGCGGTTGTCAGCATAAACGCTCACACTATCGATGCGGGTTTCTTCGGGCAGGCTTTTAACCTGGCGGTTTGCTTCGTTGCCCGACTGGCTGAAATTGTAAAAGGTCTCCCAGTACCATTTTTTAGTGATCGGTTCAATGTTCAAGGCGCTCGATTTGATTTCGGTAGCATCGGTTGCCCTGTCCTTCAACTGCCTGATTTGCTCGGTAAATGTGGTGGCAGTAAAAAACTGGTTGATCGACAATAGAGAATCAGTGGTGGAGTTATGACTGGTGTTATAACCTGCGCTCAGCGCAAACGACCGGCCGGCTTTAAGGAAACGATGCCTGTAAATGGCAGCCGTTCCCACACTCCATGAGCCAAGATCGGTGCTGTTGTCGGTACTCAGGTTGTTTATCGGCGATAGGTTTTGGTTAGTGAAACGCTGCACCTGGTAGTTGGAGTTGGTGTTGCTGCTGAATTTTATGTTTGCCTTGGTGATGATCTTGTTGTTCGAGTCAATATCATGTTCAAAGCGGGCGCCGATACTGTGATTCCCGTAAAAAGTGCTTTGACTCAGCGTGTCATTGTTGAGTACCGAGCCTTCGGTGAGGAAGGTGTTTTTGCTTGTGTACTGATCCAGGTCCTGGCTTGTTTGATTATAAAAATAGCTCGAGTTGAACTTTGTTTTCTTGTTGTCGAAATTATAATTGATACCGGCGCCATAACTTTTACTGTAGCCCCGTCTGTCGCCACCCCCAAGCATTCCGTCGCCGTTGAAAATATAATACCGTCCTCCGCCGCCGAAACCAAAATCGCCGTTATCATAATCGTTGAAGGTGTTCTGGCCTTTAAACTCACCATAATCTTCCCAGTTTACCCCGGTTTGATTGATATTATTACCATAGCCGATAAATGACAACTGGTTTTTCTCATTGAAACGGTTGTAATTGCCGCGAAGGGCCCAACGCTCAGAAGTTCCTCCCGCAATGGTGGCTTTACCAAAAGATCCTTTTTTGTATTCCTCTTTCAGGCCGAGGTTCATGGCTTTTTCCTTGGTGCCGTCGTCAACGCCGGTAAGTTTGGCCTGTTCCGATTTCTCGTCGAACACCTGAACCTTCGAAATGGCTTCGGCATCCAGGTTTTTGGTCACGCTTTTCGGGTCATCGCCAAAAAAGGTTTTGCCGTCAACATACACGCGTTTCACGTCCTTTCCCTGAGTTTGGATATTGCCTTCAGCATCCACATCAATGCCCGGCAGGCGGCGCAGCAGGTCCTCCACGGTAGATCCCGGCGGGACTTTAAAGGTTGTAGCGTCGTACTCAATTGTATCGCCGCGGATGCGCAACGGGGCCTTGGCCGCTTTTATTACTACTTCCATAAGTGCCTGTGAGATGGGTTTCATGATGATGACTCCCAGGTCATTCACCTCATTGGCTGAGGGTTGCAGTGCCTGCTGATGGGGGATGTAGCTAATGTGCGAGATTTTCAAAAGGTACGGAATGTTGCGCACCGCATTAAACGAAAACACGCCCTTGTCGTTGGTGGTGGTGAAATTTACAAGAGTCGAATCTTTGATGTTGAGCAACATTACCGTGGCATAACCGGCTTCGGCATTGGTTGAATCACGCACTACGCCTTTAATGGTTACTTTGGAAGGGTTCTGGGCTGAAAGCAGAAAAGGTAAACTCAGTAATAAGAGCAAGGCCAGGCTTGATATTTTTCTCATAAAGATGTTGAATATGGTACCCGAGATTTTTATCTTTTTAAACGGTTCAAAGGTGCCGAAAATTGTACTTCCTGAAATATTAATAAATGTTAAATATTTTCTCCCGAAGGTAATTCCGAACAGGTGTTGAAAAATCACCTAACCCTGCCTGGATTATTGCTTATAAATGATGCCCATCCCGAATAGTTACTGCCTGTTTTGCCCGTATCGCGCTGGAAATAGTGACAGCAGGCAACCGCTACTGCATCGGTCGCATCTAAATACTTCGGCTGTTCGGCAATTGTAAACATCCGGTTGAGCATGGCCGAGACCTGTTCTTTCGAAGCATTTCCCCGCCCGGTAATGGATTGCTTTACTTTGCGCGGAGAGTATTCAAAAATGGGAACATCGCGGTACAGTGCGGCCGCCATAGCCACTCCCTGTGCCCGCCCCAGTTTGAGCATACTCTGGACGTTCTTGCCGAAAAACGGCGCTTCAAGAGCCACTTCATCAGGATGAAAATGATCAATCAGGGCCAGCACCTTCTCAAAAATATTCTTCAGTTTCAGCGGCTGTGTTTCCAGGTGGTCGAGTTTTATAACATCGAGTGCTATCAGGCTTAATTTACTACCTTTAACCTCAATTAGTCCAAACCCCATGATGTTGGTTCCGGGGTCGATACCCAGTATGATCCTCTCTGACGGCAATGGTTAATTGTTATTGATAATCGTCCTGAACTTGAAGCAATCAAAAGTAAATAAAACGGTCAACATTTCCATCAGGCTGCTGATTGTTGTGCTTTCGTGCGGTTACATTGCATGGAAGCTGTTTGGCTCCAGCGACCAATTACCTTCAGGGGATTTTTTGCTAACCATTATTAATCAGTCTTTTGTAAAGATTATCATCATAATGCTGCTGCTTTTAATGGTGGTAAACTGGTTCATCGAAACGCTGAAATGGCGTTACCTGATCATGAAAATTGAAAGGATAAGTTTCAGGAATTCAGTGATTGCCGTATTAACAGGTGTCACGGTAAGCATTTTTACGCCCAACCGCGTGGGGGAATACTTTGGCCGGGCTTTCCTGCTGCGCGAAGCAAGTCCTTTGAAAGCTATATTGCTCACCATCGTCGGCAGCATGAGCCAACTGCTGGTAACGGTACTCATCGGGTCGGCAGCGTTGCTGGTATTTCTTCCATTGTATTTCCCTTTTTCAGGCTCGTGGAACCCGGCTATGTACCTGGGCTTGCTGGCTGGTATTGTTACAGCGAACGTGGCTTTCATGCTTTTCTATTTCAATGTTCCGTTGCTGGGATCGTTATCGGGTTGGGTAGAAAGGAAAAACTGGGAGCGGATCAACAGTTACCTGAAGGTGCTGAACGAATTTTCGAGGAGGGAATTGCTCAATGTGCTGCTGATGAGCCTGCTGCGTTATATGGTTTTCAGTTTTCAGTTCTTTCTGGTACTCCGATTGTTCGGGATTCCTGTTACCGCGGCGCAGGCCGCCATGGCTATTCCGGTTATCTATCTTGCCCTGGCAGCTATTCCTACCGTTGCCTTATCGGAGTTGGGTGTGAGGGGATCGGTGGCTATATTTGTCTTCGGGATCATCACCACCGGGACTCTTGCCGGTGCTGCCATGCCGGGCGGGTTGTCGCTGGCCATTGTCTCAGCCACCACGCTATTATGGATTATCAACCTGGCTCTTCCGGCTCTGACGGGAGCGTTTTTTGTTTACAAACTAAAATTTATTCGACAATGACCTGGATAATTGTTACGCTGGCCTTCATGGCTGTTTATGTTTTGCTCATGATCATCATCACATGGGGATGGTTCAGGATGCCTGTTTATAGCGGGTCAGCCGATGCCGGCCTGAAAGTTTCGGTAATAGTTCCGGTGCGGAACGAGGAACAACGGCTGGCAGCGCTGGTGAATGATATGATGGCGCAGAATTATCCCAAAACGGATTTTGAACTCATTTTTGTGGATGACCACTCCAACGACCGCACCAGGCAGGTCATTCACTCTTTTATTGAAGTATTTTCCTGGGAAGGCATCCGCTACATCAAACTGGCCGATTTCCCCGGCAGGGAAGGCAAGAAAGCCGCCATAGAAACCGGTGTTGAAAAGGCCTCGGGAGCACTCATTATTACCACCGACGCCGATTGCCGTTTCCCGAAGACATGGCTCTCGACCCTGGCGGCATACTACCAGGCTCACAAGCCGAAAATGATGCTGGCTCCCTTAAGGATGAACCCCGGCGGTAGCCTGTCCGGCAGTTTGCAATCACTTGAATTTGCCAGCCTGGTTGCAGCATCGGCAGGTTCTGCTTCGGCGGGTTTCCCGTTGCTGGCAAATGGTTCCAACCTGGCGTTTGAAAAGGAGGCTTTTCAGCAGGTAGGCGGGTATTCGTCAAATAAAGAATATGCATCGGGTGATGATGTGTTCCTGCTTCAGGCTATACGGAAACAGTTCGGATCAAAGACAGTGCATTACATCAAGTCGCGGGATGCGCTGGTTTCAACGCCGGCGCTTTCCGGTTTTAAGGAATTTATAAATCAGCGGCTGCGCTGGGTTTCGAAAAACAAAGGTTACCGTGATGTGAACGTGCTTGCCTCGGGAGCATTGGTGTACGCTGTAAATGCAATACTTCCGGTGTTGATAGTTGCCGGGTTTTTCAATTGGATGGCCTGGAAAGCGGCGCTTATTTGGTATATTGCTAAACTGGTGATTGATTTTCCCGTGTTGGCTGGTGTTGTGTCATTTTCCGGCATTGGGAAAACCATCCTGTTGCTACCGATCATGGAAATAGTGAATGCGTTTTATACTTCTTTTATTGGTATTGCCGGCTTGTTTATCCCTTACGAATGGAAGGGGAGGAGGTATTGAGAAATAAAATTATAGATTATGTCGCCGTACTAATATGTTCCAAAAAATCAGAATATTTTGATTTTTCTGAACATAAAGTCAGTAATAAGCGCTGAGATGCTATCACACTCAACGGAGTTTATTTAAATCAGCTTTGCTGACCGGGTTTATCACGCAAGCGCAACATACATGCGCGAGCTGGGAGCTATCGCGCACGCGCTGCATTCCGATATGGGATCGGGAGCGCACGAGCCAGAGTTAGGTTGATCGTTTTCATATAGCTCTTTATTGTTTTATCCATTTTTGTGAATTGGTTATGTTGTTACTGCCAATCACCGAAAACAGATATATGCCTTGAGGCAACCCGGATGTCTGAATGGTGTTTTCGCCTTCATGCAACGGTTGCTGGCGCACTAACCGGCCACTTATGTCAAATACCTTCAGTTCAGCCTTCGGGAGTGCAAGGCTTAGCCTTACCTGTTCCGAACCTGGATTTGGCGAAAGTAAAAAGGTGCGTAATGGGCATATCTCAGTTGCAGTTGTTCCGGTAATAAGCCCCTCGCTGTTAACTTTCAGAAAAAAGGCATCCCAGTCCGATTCGGTATAGGTAAAATCTTCCAGCCTTCTAGCGTGTATTACCATTCCTCCATCGCGGGTATGCATCACAAATTCGATCCAGTATTGGGCATCCCCACCATAATAGTGCATGTAATAGGGCTGCAACTGCCGGTTGAGCATACCGATTCGTAGCCGCGATATCTCATCCGGTTGAAAGGAAACGATAAAGTTTTTAGTTCCTGCAAAGTGTATACTGTCTGGATTGCTGAATGAATATGTGTGGCTGGTTAAGCAACCAACATCATTTGTATCCGGCACACCGATAAAAATGCGATTAGAGATATTCATTGCAGTATCCATTTCCATGAAACATTGCTCGATCATATTATCGCTGGAAGGAATATAGTTACAATACATTAAAAAAGTCGTGTCTGTCATCCATTTCCCTTGCATATAGTTTGAGTAGAAGCCATTTACGCCATCTTGTGGGAATAGATTATAACCCAAATAGTTGAATGCTGTATCGTAAAAAACAATTTCATCCCTATACTCTCCATACGGAAGTGAAATAAAACTGGTGCCAAAAACATAGATTTGAGAACCGTCCTTCGAGAACATAAAATCGTCAATGTATTGGCCTCCCAGCATGTATCCTGAGCGGTACGTTCGAACTGTATCAAAGTTAGAGTTCAACTTCATAAAATACGGATCCGCGTAACCTGAATTTTGAAAAGCTGACGACATCATATAATAATACCCATCATGTTTCTTAAACTTCCAGCTCTCAAAACCATAATTCTGAATAATAACTTTTTGCCAGGCTATATCAAGATTGTTATTGAGTTTTAGAACCAAGATATTTGAAACCTCAGTATCAATGGTATCCTGTATTAAACCAACCACCAAATAACCCGTATCCGATTCCTCAATATACGTGAATTGCACATTCATGTTTCCAAAATCATAGGCTCTGGTAAGAGTATCGTTATTACTATCGATTTTCCAAATAGCCCCGTCAGAAGGGTTATTCCCTACAAGCTGTGTTCCCACAGCAATAATGCTATTCTGCGAATCCTCAATTAAGTAGTAAGCTGTCTCATATCCTGCTTTTGGAAAGCAAAAACTAAATGTGTTTTGTGCATGAAGACTAATGCTATTTGCCAAAGCAACTACAAACAGTAACGGACCAATCGAATGGGATAAAAGTAGTAAACGGAAACTTTTTCCTTTCCGGTTACTACTTCTCTTTGATTTATAAATCAACATAGCTGGTAATGTCTATTGCGGGTGAACTGCATACGATTTGTCTTGCTCCTTTGCTTGTGCGCTAGCAGCGCGTACGTTTTTCACATTTACCACAAACTTAACAATATTACATTTATTAATGATGGCTTATCAGCATAATTTGCAGCCGAATGTAAATTTACAAAGTAAGCTTCATCACCTTTGAATATTTTATACTTGTCAGACATATATCAACCCTGATTATATCTCGATTTTAATTTTGATAGTTATAGCAAAAATATAAATACAAAGCGCGCGCTGCAAGCGCGCGCAAGCCAGGGGTTTTTCATTTTTGCTAATTTTAAGTTTCGTAACCTTAAATTTAGAAAAATCTCACTTTACACACTTTTTGGGACAGTATCGTTTAATTGCGACCAATATCAATGAGACCTGCATAAAATTTCTTGTTTGGGGCCGAAAATTGACACCTCCCCTATTCTTTTTGCGCAAATTGCGCTAAATTTGAGGCTTAAAAACTAAGCCTAACTGAAAAAATTACCTGAAATGGACGCATTTGGTATGTTGTTTCATATAATGAACCAGCAACGACAAGAAAGGATGTATATGAGCTTGTATTCAAAATATTATTGCACTGTAATTCCACATCGATTTTTTGTTTAGTAAAAGTATATCTGTATAAGATGTCAATAAATGTATTATTTTTACTATTGAGCTTGTAATATTCAGAGGTAAAACTTAAGAGTTGATTTTTTTCTGGGAAAATGAAAAAATTTAAAATATGCTTTATAATCATGGATTGAATTCTATTATCACTGTTGACATAAGAAAAAATTTTATTTGCATCAAGGCCATAATCTAGATTCATCCATGGAGCTAAACGAAACGAAAATTCTGGCCTTATCACAATAGTTTGATTCTTAGTCTCAAATTCCATATTGTTTGTCAATACATTTGATCGTTGCTGAATGTAATTAATGTGTAAATTAAGGGTCGTTTTAATAACAGGTAAATATTTACTGGAATACAGCTGCAAGCTATGTAAAATTAGTTTTCGTGGTTGAGAGTTGTTAATAGTAATAATTGTACCGTCAGGCTGTAATAGGTTGTTGGTAAGATTATCAAAAAGATTGATACTATATATATAACTTAATTTATTGAAAAACGAAATTATTTGGTTCCTGTATGAAAGGTAGGATGAAAATGCACGAGTTGATATAATTGAAATTGGGGCATTATTTTTACTTAGGCTTTGATAATTACTCAAAATGTAATTATAATGAATATCCTCAAAGTTACTGAGATGGTTGTTTTTATTCCAGGAGCAGCTTAAGCGCAAGAATGAATTCAGATCGTAGCTTGCCAATGTATGATAATTAAAAAGAAACTTCGAAATGAATTGTCTATTTCCTGTTGTTAATTCAATTACTTGCGCATTATGCCAATCAAAGAAAAAGCTATTTTTAAAAGTTAATTTCGATTTCTTGAACTCGAAAGTTGTATTTGCATAAGGATCTAAATATTTATATTCAAGATTATTGATCGATTCAGGGGAGATCTGTATTTCACCAGTACTTTTTTCAAGAAGCATCTTGCTTGAGAGATTTTGCTGCTCATAGCAAATGCCTATTTTAGGTAAGATCGTAAAATGTTTTATGCAGGCAACAATACCGGCTGAGTTTTCAGTATAGAATCGTTTTAAATCAATTATCTGATTTATTGATTTTATCGAAAGACTATTATTTAAAACGGATTCAAACACTCCCGGTTTTATTTCCAAATTCTGAGGACCACAATCGTAAGAAATTGAAGAATGCAATTCAATGTAATACTTGCCTAAAGGTGAAAAAGTCCTGAGATTATTTGAAATATTTCTTGCAGGATTATTTAAAAATTGTGTGATTGATTTGCCTTCAATCATTGTAACTCCAAATTCCTTGTCCCACGAAGTTTGGAATTTCAACTCATTGTTCAGATAGTTCTTCTTCGCGTTTCTATTTAAAGAGAAATTCCCCAATAAATATTTTGCACTAGGATAGTAATCGGATTGTTCCCTGAAGCTTAGAGTATCACCAGGTGTAAATACAGTTCGCAACAATGTAGTCTTAGCTTGCCACTTGTTTGACACGAAGAATATGTTAGTTCGTAAATTATCTTCGGGAGTAATCCGGCAAATCCCATTGAAGTTTATCAAATGAATGTTATTAAATAAGTAACGGCTTTGCTTGATTTCAGGTGGATTTGCCGTAACAACATTCAACATCTCCTCTTGTCCCAATGGCCTGAATTTACTTTCGGACAACTCATCTAATGTTAGTACCTTGAGTTGTTGAGAAACGTCGTTCCCGGTATTATTTGCCTGCCATGATGATATTACTTGAAAGTTCTTAGAAAATGTCATTGGGGATACATTAACATTCCAAAGTAATGGACTGAAACCAGTTCCCAATTGTGCAGTACCTGTGCTGGATATTACCTTTTTAAGCTTTAAATTTATCGCTGCCTGTTGCGAATCTACCTTATCTTGGAGCATACGAATTGGCTGATGGTTTTCTAAAATATCAACTGTGCTAACCGATCCTTGTGGAAGATTCTTGCTAATAATGCTATATCTACCCTCCATCAGATCAAGGCCTTCTACATAAAATTTGTTGATCGGAATATTCTGATATAAAATTTCACCCCCGCTACCCACTTCAATACCTGGCATTCGACGTAACACATCTTCAATTGACCTGTCTTCGGTTTTTGTAAAAGATTGTACAAGATAGCTAAGGGTGTCTCCATGTTTCTCTATTGCCAAGCCTTGTACAATTATACTATCAAGTTGTTTAACATCTAAGGTGAGTTCAAACCTCAGATATTGGGATGTATTAGGAATAATGCGGCTTTCATTTCTGTAATTAATCGAGCTGATTTTTACAATCAGGCTATCGGCGTTCACATTTATTTTTGTTTTAAAAAGTCCATTTTCGTCGCTAATGCTAAAAGCTATCATAGAGAGGTTATCAGTCAGGTAAAACAACAGGTTTATATGAGATAAGGCATCTCCATTTGTGTTTATGATTTGCCCTTCAATTACTACCTGACCCCTAGCAGAAAAGCAAATAACTGTAACTAGAATTATCGAGATAAAAAATTTTAAAGTTTTTAATATATACATGCGCACTGTATAATTATATTATTTCCTCTTCAATTCTATCGGATTATTACGTTTAGACATGTTTAGCGCAGCTGTTTGTTGAGTGCTACTATTTCCACCAGCCTCCTTCACCCTGTTTATTATATCTTCGCGAAAGTAATCTTGTGCATGAAAAAAACCCGACTTTGTGGTTGTTATATATTCCTTTTTCTCTATTTCAATCATTATTTCTTTTGCAGGCTTTTCAATTGAGATCATTTCAAAGCAATAATGATTTCTGGTATCATGTGCTTTAATTATTAAGCCGGGTAAACCATTAAATTTATATGGACCATCATTATATGGAAGATCCGGGCTAAACCAGGCTATCCAACTTCTGCCACTATAATCACAGGTCGCTTTATATACTTTGAATCCACAAATAGAACTTGTATCGCCAGTGAGGATCCAGTCAAACATATCTATACTTTCTTCGTATTTATAAGTGCTGGAAGGGATATGTTCTGTATATGTAATCTTTCCTTTAGGATAGTTTTTAAATATTTGATAAAGCGTTCCTGGTATCTGTCTTTTTGAATCAAGTAGATAGGCTTGTAATTGCTCAACTGTTGTGAATTTTCTGGTAGTCGTATCATTGATGTAAAACGCCCTGCTAACAAACTTACTCGTGCTATCACCAATAAACAATAACATTCTTCCAAGTTTAATATCATTAGGATCAGTTGAATCTGGTTGATATTGCATTGCGTAAGTTACAATGAATTTAACTGGCTCGATGTTTGTATATATGTGGCTAAAGTTCTGAGAAAACGAAGTAAGCGAAAGAACTAATGCGATGGGTAAGACGAACATTTTCATATCGAAGAGATCTATTTATTTTTTCATTTAGTTAAATTTAATATCCGAGAAATGAAGGCAGATTCTCTTCATTTCTCGGAATATTAATATTAGTCAAAAAAACAGTTGGAACATAATATTTGTACCCACGCCCAAGTATCATCCTCATCACATACCATTACAGTATGCATTGAACCATCACAGCACTCTAAAATCCCTGTCCAACATCCATCTGGTACTTCCTTAGAAATGGTTGGCATTTCAATTGTGTTACTACAAAATTCTAAATCCCCTGACATACAAGGACCTTTTAGTTCTGCATTAGCAGAAAAGTGGCATCCAAAAGCAAAACAGCCTATAATGGCTATGAGTATTATTGTTTTCATGTATTTTATGCATTAGTGAATGTTAATAGTCGATAGATTAATGATTAAAGCCCTATCGGCTTTAATCATTAATCTATATGAGACATTTTGACGATGTGTGCTACCAGTAACAACAATCACAATATATTTGAAACCAAGCCCACACATCGTCATTGCTACAACATATACACATATGTTGAGAGCCGTCATCACAAATAATTACTGTCGAAAAACAACCGTTATCAGGAGTACCTTTTGCTACAGTTTCTTTTGGAGTTGCCAAAAAAAAGAAACTTATAACAGAAAAGCAGAATAGTACTTTTTTAAACGTCTTCATTGTTCAAGTTTTTAGATTTTACCTCAAATTATCTTACGAGGCATAGACGATTTCCACTCTCGCAGTCCATTAAGCGCGGCTTACGCCGCCATAACCGGCGCCGGTTCAATTGCAACATCTGGTTGCTACGAGGTACGCCAAAACCGGTAAATGCGCACCTTGCCAGCCTTGCGATATGCGTAATATCAGTTCAACTGTAGGACAGGTTGGGTTTCCGTGCAGTTTTGTAGTATCTTTGCAAAGCCTCTCTCGGTTTTGGTTCGTACTTAGTTAATTCGCGTTGACAATAAACCTCCGGGGGAGGTCTTTTTTTGCTTTGGGGAGGCTAACCCCGGTTATTCAAATTCTTATTCGGCAAAAGGCAATCACTCCTGAAATATCATCCGGCAAAACAGTTACCCTGCCAGTGTTTCACTTATTGGTTATTATTGTTATGAAATGAGCTGCGGTGAGTGGATCAGTTATTCGTTGTTTATTCTTCTCAGCAATAAAATCTCTTCAAATTTCAATTCATTTTCTGAACCAAAGATAATCCGAAAAAACAGAAAATCAAGGGGGGGGGCTAAAAAAGTTATTAACAGCAATGGCGTATCTGGCTTATAAATAGCACAATACAATACCAATACGCGTAAATAGCGTTGATATACAAAATATTATTAACATAAAATATTCAATCACAACACATTGCGTCAGCTTCAATAAAGCCCCATGTTGCATTGTATATTCTACAACGATATCCGAAAAAGTAAAAAAGGTAATACGTTTTATAGAAATTTAGAATGATTCCAGATAAAATAACCAATAACCTTTTTCTGAATGCATCTGAAGTACAAATGTATGAGCCATCAATCAATATGTTATGCCAGCAACCTGTTGGCTTTTAACAAGCCGTCAGCAACCATTCAACCGTTAACCATAAACCAATTTATTCCACATCACCCGGCCTGATTCGCTTTAGCAGCACCTCCGCCACCTCAATATCACCCGGCAGCGTTACTTTCAGGTTTGTTGCTTCGCCTGCAACCAAATGTATCTGCTTTCCGGTGGCTTCCACCACCGATCCGTCGTCTGTAAATTCTTCGCGGTACATTTGCCGGTAGGCATTTTGTAAAAGCGAAATATCAAAAATCTCGGGCGTTTGCGTGATACGTAGCGTTTTCCGGTCGATGAGGGATATTTGTCCACCGGCTACACTCCTTACGGTCTCGTTCACCGGAACACAGGGTATAGCCGTACCATGTCCGGCAGCTTCGCTGAAGGTCTTTGCTATAAGATCAACCGTTGCCAGCGGGCGGGCAGCATCGTGAACAGCTACCAGTCCCGGGCCGGTGACAAGCGCCAGGGCGTTTTTCACGGAATGAAAACGGGTTTCGCCACCGGGAGCTAGCTGGTGCGGAATGTCGAAGCCACGCTCGGCACAAAGCGCCGTCCAGTTGCCGGCATAGGCCGGGTGCATGGCCACAATAATATGTATTTCATGATCATACGCGTAGAAATTCCTGATCGAATGCATGAGCAAAGGCTCCCCTCCGAGCAGCAGGAATTGCTTGGGCGTTTCACTGCTCAGTCGGCTTCCGGTGCCTCCGGCTACTATGATGGCGTATTTCTTCATGGTCATTTGATTTGAATTGCAAGCCCGCCTTCCGAAGTTTCTTTATAAATATCGGGGAGGTCGTGCCCGGTTTGTTTCATGGCCAGCACGGTTTTATCGAAACTTACGCGGTGCTGCCCGTCGGAGAGGATAGCATATGCCGAAGCATCCATGGCCCTGCCTGCGGCGATGGCATTACGTTCAATACAGGGTATCTGCACCAGGCCGGCTACCGGATCACAGGTTAGTCCCAGGTGGTGTTCGAGGCCCATTTCAGCCGCATATTCCACCTGTGAAGGTGTTCCGCCAAATAATTGAACGGCGGCGCCTGCAGCCATTGAACAGGCTGTTCCTACTTCGCCCTGGCAGCCTACCTGGGCGCCTGAAATGGAAGCATTTTCTTTAACGAGATTGCCAATAAGTGCAGCAGTAGCCAGCGCGCGCAGTATGCGGGCATCGGAATACGAGTAAGTGTTCTGGATATGATATAGCACGGCCGGAACCACTCCGCACGATCCGCAGGTGGGAGCAGTGACAATAACACCACCTCCGGCATTTTCTTCCGAAACGGCAAGAGCATAGGCAAATACCAGCGCTCTCCGTTGCAACGATCCGGCAGTGCTTTTCGCCTTTATGTAATAGGATGAAGCTTTTCGCGGAAGGTGCAATATTCCCGGCAACACTCCCTCGTGTTCAAGGCCGCAGGCGATAGATTCTTTCATTGTTTTCCAGGTTTCGGCAAGGAATTCCCAGATTTGCGGACCTTCATGAATTTCGACATATTCCCACAGGGTACGGCCGTTTTGCTGGCACCATTTGAGTATGTCGGCCATTTTGGAGTGAGGATAAACCGTTACTTTCTGATTTGTGGTCACATCGTCTTCAATATCACCGCCGCCTACGCTGTAAACCGTCCAATCGTCAAGCAGGGCGCCTTTATCGTCAAATGCTTCGAATTTCATGCCGTTGGGATGCCGGGGCAAAACGATGTCTTTCTCCCAGATGATCTTCACTTTGTCTTCGGGGAACGATTCGCGCAGCACCTTATCGGTGAGATGTCCTTTGCCGGTAGCGGCGAGGCTTCCGTAGAGGGTGATCTTGATTTGGGTGGCAGCGTCGTTTTTTGCCCTGAACTTTTCGGCGGCAAAGCGCGGCCCCATGGTATGGCTGCTCGATGGGCCAAGGCCGGTTTTGTATATTTTTCGGATGGTTTCCATAATCATGCAAAACTACTGCAAGGTAGCCAATAAATGAGAATTGAAAGTAACGGCCATATTCACTATGATTTTATTTTGATACATTTAAGTTCAGATAATCAGATTGTTACATAAATATTTTCCTTGTCTGCAAAATTTATTTTTCCCGATGTGTCGGAATGAGAAAATCTGAATTATATTTGCAGTGTATTACAGTAATAGTACACTAATATTTTTAACATGATTCATTTTGATAAGCTGACATTCTGGTATCGCAGCAAAGGACCTCTTTTCAGCGGGGTTGACCTGGAACTTACACCGGGCACTATTTACGGATTGCTTGGGAAAAATGGTGCGGGGAAAACGACATTGCTTAAACTGATAAGCGGACTGGCATTTCCCAAATCGGGGAGCGTTACTGTTGATGGAGCCAATCCCGGTAAGAGGCAGGTTTCAACGCTGAGCGATATTTTCTTCCTTCCGGAGGAAGTTGCTGTTCCGGCCGAAAGTCCGGTATATCTCCAAAAGCTGGTTTCGCCTTTTTACCCGCGATTCGACAACGGGTTATTCAGCGACTTGCTGGGGAAATTAGAAGTGGAATTTGACAAACCATTCCGGAAACAGTCGTTCGGGCAGCGAAAAAAAGCTATGATCGCTTTCGCTATTGCCTGCAATACTTCGTACCTGCTGCTCGACGAACCTACCAACGGGCTCGACATACCTTCAAAAGCTGCATTCAGGCGAATTATGGCTTCTGCGGCTGATCCGGCGCGTACAATTATTGTTTCAACACACCAGATCAAAGACGTTGACAGCATGGTTGATGGCATACTGATTCTGCACAACCGCAGGATTATCCTGCACTCGACTGTTGAAAAAATCAGCAATAAGTTCAGGTTTATTCACGGAAGTACAATACCAGCTGAAGCTCTTTTTGCCGGTGAAGGCGTGATGGGGAAATCCTGCATTCAGCTAAATACTGGGAATGATGAAACGGGCATCGACCTGGAATTGCTATTTAATGCCTGGATTTCAGACCCCGATAAATTTAATAATCTACTCATTTCAAATACTTTACAGTCATGAATAGCAATTTCAGCCTGAAACGTGTATGGTATCTTTCGCGTTTGCATTTTGTCAGCAACAAATTGATTTTTGCAGGGGCGCTGGCAGTCATCTTAGTAGTTATCTTATATATTTTCGGGATGAGCAGAGCTGATCCTTTCACCATCAGAAGGACTTATGATTACATGCTGATGCTCGCCGGCGCTATATACTCTTCTACTTTCTTTGCAGCCTGGTCTGACAAAGGGAATTCCACGATGCGCCTGATGCTGCCGGCCACCTCAACTGAGAAATTTGTAACCTGCCTGCTTTTCACAACAGTGCTCTATTTCATAGTTTTCACGGTATTTTACACAGGCAGTATATACCTGCTGCAAAATGTGTTTTTCGAGAAAATCTCCTTTTCACAACTACTGCTGGCCGATCCGAATGACTACAGAGACCGGGGATTCTCAATATCAGCCTCAGCTTTACATCTGCTGGTGTTTCAATCGTTTTTTATAGCCGGAAGCGTGATTTTCAACCGCAGGCAGTTTTTCTACAGCAGTATCGTGGTTTTTATTCTTTTCTTCCTTTATATAGCCGTTCAGTCGCGTATTATCCACTTGCTCTCAGGGTACAGGATTTTTGGCCTGAACGACCTGCTGGTGCTTGATGGCAAAATGTGGGCAGGGCTTAAGGATGGTTCTACTTCAATCAGGATCGGAATGAGTGAGTTGATCAGCAGGCTGAATATGGTTTTCTGGATTGTATTTCCGGCAGTGATCTACTATGTCACTTTTCTGAAGCTGAAACAAAAAGAAATCTGATCGCAACATGGAATTTTCGGATAACAAAGCAATCTACCTGCAGATTATTGAGTATGTACACGAAAACATACTGGCCGGGAAATGGCATGCCGATGAGCGGGTGCCCAGCGTGCGCGACCTGGCGGTTGAACTGCAGGTTAATCCCAATACCGTTATGCGGGCTTATGATCAGCTGCAGGCAGGTGAAATTCTTTACAATAAAAGAGGAATTGGCTTACACGTTTCGGCGGATGCCATGACCCTGATAACTGCGAAAAACCGGGAAATTTTTCTGAACAGGGAGCTGCCGGCTTTTTTTCGCAAAATGGACCTGCTTCAGATTAGTCCCGAAGAAATTATGAGGCTTCACAAGCTACGGTCAGAGGATTAAAATCAGGCCAGGAATTATTTACAATAGAAATTTAAAGGATTAACGATATGAAAACGAGCAACATCATACTTCTGTCACTTTTTATAACCGGTATCGCCTGGCAAATTGTTTACGACAGCCTTGCAGTGAGCGTAGTGCGTGACATTGACAACAAACACACCCCCCGTTACGGTTATTTATTGAACAATAAGACCACAATTAAGCCCGGCGATTTCGATACTTTGCTCATTCTTACTGATGGAGGAATCAGGATAAATATCAGGCCAGGAGTGTCGAACACAATGTACGTGAGCGACGGGCTTGATGAATATTTCCGCTATTCACTGACTGGCCGGACACTAAAGCTTGACATTTCTCAGCCGAAAAGTGTTGAAGATCAAAGTATAACCCTGGAAATAAATTCATTGCAAACAATAACTACGGTCCATTCTTATGCAGATGGTTGGACAAGTCGATACGATCTGCACCTTGAGGAGTTGAAATGGCCGCAACTTCAAATCAACGCCTGGTTTCCCAGCACGATTTATTTAGAGAACTGTACTTTTCGTAAACTGGGAATCAACAGTCAGCTTAGGCAGGAGATTAATTCGAATTGGGGAGTCAATCTTACGGCAGATAACCAGGTTGATTCACTGAAATTAAATATCACAGGTTCCGGAAATGTCAGCCTGGAAAATTGTGGAAGGAAATTTAACCAAATATTGTTGTCGGATTCGGTCAGATTAAATGCCTCATTGCCTGTGATTCAAAAAATTGTCGGGAAATAAGGCGATATCCCGGTAAATAAAAAAACCCTCACAAGAGGGCTTTTTTATATGTATGTGCTGGCGGTTACAATATAAGCATCGCATCGCCATAGCTGAAGAACCTGTATTTCTGCTGAACAGCTTCCTTGTAAGCTTTCATCAGGAAATCGTAACCGGCATAAGCAGCCACCATCATCATCATAGGCGACTGCGGCAGGTGGAAATTGGTGACAAGGCTGTCGGCAATGCTGAAATCGTAGGGCGGAAAAATGAACTTATTGCTCCAGCCGCGGAAAGGTTTCAGCAAGCCCGAGATCGTAACCGATGATTCAACCGCTTTCATGGTGGTGGTGCCTACCACGCAAACATTCTTTCTTGCTTCTTTGGCTTTGTTTACTATCCTTGAGGTTTCATCTTCAATGATTACCTCTTCCGAGTCCATTTTGTATTTGGTAAGGTCTTCCACATCAATGGCACGGAAATTTCCCAGTCCGGCGTGCAGCGTGACTTCGGCAAACGAAACACCCTGCAGCTCAAGGCGTTTCATCAGCTCCCGGCTAAAATGCAGACCTGCCGACGGAGCCGCCACAGCGCCTTCGTTCTTGGCATAAATGGTCTGGTAACGTTCCTTGTCTTCGGGTTCAATTTCGCGGAGCCTCTGCAATTCTTCAGGGATGGGCGTTTTGCCCAGCGATTCGATGGTACGTTTAAACTCGTCGTATGATCCGTCGAAAAGGAAACGCAGCGTGCGGCCACGGGAAGTTGTATTGTCGATAACTTCAGCCACCAGCGAGTCATCATCGCCGAAATAAAGCTTGTTGCCAATGCGGATTTTACGGGCAGGATCTACCAAAACATCCCATAAACGGGCTTCACTGTTAAGCTCACGAAGAAGGAAAACAGTAATTTTGGCACCGGTTTTCTCTTTTTCACCGGTAAGAAGTGCCGGAAATACTTTCGTGTTGTTGAGAATGAACACATCACCGTCGGAATAATAGCCGAGGATATCGGTAAACATTTTGTGTTCAATCGTTTTGGTCTTTCTGTCGATCACCATCAGGCGTGATTCATCCCGGTTTTCAAGAGGCCTTTGGGCGATCAGATCGTTCGGTAAATGATACCTGAATTGAGAGAGTTTCATGTGCAGGTTCTGTCTTATCAAAAAAAGGAGTGCAAAGGTAATGAATTTGTAGCTGAAAATCAAGGGTTTTCACATATTCATACCTGTCATTTTAACTATTTTTAAGAAGTTTTATTGTCTTTATTTCATTATTGTCTCCTTTCTGAACGGCAGATTTCCTTGACGAATCTCCGTATTTTACTGATAACTAGTGGTAATAACTGTGGCTCGAAGTCATTTCTAATATCTTCCCCTAAGGAGCTTTTTTTTATCTTTGCCGGTCAAAAAAAATCTATTATGCTCCGAACTCACACCTGTGGCGAATTAAATATTTCTGATATCGGCAAGACGGTCATTCTTTCCGGATGGATACAGCGCTCGCGCGACCTTGGCGGAATGACCTTTATCGATTTGCGCGACCGCTACGGAATTACCCAACTGGTCTTCAATATGGAAACACATGCTGCTTTGTGTGAGCAGGCCAGGGCGTTGGGCCGTGAGTTCGTTATTTCTGCCACCGGCACTGTGGCCGAGAGAAGCAGCAAAAATCCCAAAATGCCTACAGGCGATATTGAGATCATTGTCGAGAAAATTGAGATCCTTAACGAATCAAAGCTGCCGCCATTTACCATTGATGACAATACCGACGGTGGCGACGAGCTGCGGATGAAATACCGTTATCTTGACCTCAGGCGGCCGATGGTGAAACGTAATATGGAATTGCGCCACCGCATGGCGTTCCAGACGCGCAACTATATGGACAGCATCAATTTCATAGAGGTTGAAACCCCGGTGCTCATCAAATCCACACCCGAAGGAGCCCGCGATTATGTTGTTCCTTCCCGTGTAAATCCCGGTGAATTCTACGCGCTTCCGCAGTCACCACAAACCTTCAAGCAACTGCTGATGGTTGCCGGTTTCGACCGCTATTTCCAGATTGTGAAGTGCTTCCGCGATGAGGACCTGCGTGCCGACCGCCAGCCGGAATTCACACAAATCGACTGCGAAATGTCCTTTGTGACCCAGGAAGATATTTTCAACACTTTTGAAGGCCTTGTCAAACATCTTTTTAAGTCGGTAAAGAACATTGAAATTGACAAACTGCCGAGGATGACCTGGGCCGATGCCATGAAAAACTACGGCAGCGACAAGCCTGATATCCGTTTCGGAATGACATTCACAGAAATTACAGAACTGGTTAAAGGCAAAGATTTCAAGGTGTTTGATGATGCCGGAATTGTAGTGGGTATCAAAGCGGAAGGTTGTGCTGAATACACCCGCAAGCAGCTCGACGAACTGACCGACTTTGTGAAAAAGCCGCAGATTGGAGCCGGCGGTCTGATATATGTCCGTTATGCAGCCGATGGTACCCTGAAATCATCTGTCGATAAGTTTTATACCCCCGAAGAATTGCAAAAATGGGCTGAAGCTTTCGGTGCAAAACCGGGTGACCTGATGCTCATACTGGCAGGCAAAACCAATAAAACCCGCAAAGCGCTGAACGAACTGCGCCTCGAAATGGGTTCACGCCTGGGATTGCGAAACCCTAACAAATTTGCTCCGCTATGGGTTTATGACTTCCCGCTTCTGGAGTGGGACGAAGAAACTCAGCGTTTTTATGCCATGCATCATCCGTTTACCTCACCCAAACCGGAGGATGTGCCGCTGCTCGATACCGATCCAGGTGCCGTAAGGGCCAATGCTTACGACATGGTGATCAACGGCGTGGAAGTGGGTGGCGGATCAATTCGGATTTACAACAAGCCAATGCAGCACAAGATGTTGCAACTGCTTGGATTCAGCGAAGAAGATGCACAGGCGCAGTTTGGTTTCCTGATGAATGCTTTTGAATACGGCGCTCCTCCTCACGGTGGAATTGCCTTTGGATTCGACAGGCTTTGTTCATTGTTTGGCGGCAGCGAGTCAATCCGCGACTATATTGCCTTCCCGAAGAATAACAATGCCCGTGATGTGATGATTGACACCCCGGCTCGTATTTCGGAAGAGCAACTGAAGGAATTAAGCCTGAAGATATCTATCTGATATAGGTAGCCCCGGAGATCTGCTCTTGCGGCCATTTACCTGATTATCAATTTACTTACTGAATTCCATCAGTTCTACTGGTGCGCCGTTGTGCACGATCATTGCCACTTTCAGGCCTGGTGACGGAGAGTTTACCTCTCCCAGAAGTTCCTTTCCAGGCAGGGCTTCTTCAAGGTTATCGACCACAAAGGCTACATGGGGAACTGTTTGCACCAGTTCATGAACTTTACAGTGCGGTTCAAATCTCATAAACTCTATTCCGTAAGGGCTTTCCTTAAATCCACTCACATAAATACCCAGGTGCGGAATATGTACTTCGCCGGGGAATGGGTCCTTCACCGGAATACCTGTATGATGATATTTCCATCCCCACATGGCTGTGGCCAAAGGCAATTCGTGATCTTTTCTCGAATAATCCATTTAAAATCTGATAAATATTGAGCGCTTACCTTAACGGGAGGTGACGGGCATGAAGTGAATGCATTTCAATAAATGATTCAAAATCCTGAAACGGTTTTCATGGCGATAATGAGAATGCAACAATCAGTCTCAGGAGTGCCCGATTTCCGAACTTTCATCAGAAGAGGACCATGCATAATTGTACAGGCCATCGAGTAAACGCTGCTTTTTTTGCTCCGGAGTCAGCGCTTCATACTGACGTTTTTCCTCGTCGATCTTGCGCTGTTTCTCGGCTTCAATGGCATGAATTTCAGCCAGGTATGCATCCTCCATACGTTTCTTCAGGAAGTCGTTTGCAACCGAT